>Ga0206130_10005982_pt1 | contig 14158 bp, 15 predicted proteins | sample Helgoland_Spring_9_FD_148637 | JGI IMG/M metagenome (GOLD analysis project Ga0206130, IMG submission 148637) | Pelagic subsurface seawater microbial communities from Kabeltonne, Helgoland, North Sea - Helgoland_Spring_Bloom_20160512_1 | ecosystem: Environmental > Aquatic > Marine > Epipelagic ... | reverse complement strand
AGGTCCTCATAGGCAAAATAGATGCCCTGCTGAAAACGCATGGCCGTCTCTGTGCTGATAGGCTCAGCGGTGGTGAGCTCATATACCTTAGGAAAGCCTTCCTTGGGCTCGGTCAACCGGCGTGACCACTTACCGTCGTTGGAGAGAATGAGCAGCCCCGTACTAGCGCGGTCAAGCCGACCTGCGATATGCAGTGTTTCAGGCGCATTGATGAGCTCCATGACGGTAGGGTGCTCATCATCGACGGTCGCACTGAGATACCCTGCTGGTTTATTGAGCATCACGTAGACGGCGGACGTATCACGCAAGACCTGGTCATCGAGAGTCACCTGAGTGAAGTCGCCAATGTCGCGTTGACTGTCTCTCTCTACCTTGCCATCAACGCAGACCCTGCCCGCCGCGAGTATACGACGCACGTCATTTTTGCCATGGTTTGTATGGTGGTAGAGAAAGCGGGACAGTTTCATCAGTGCGAGAATGCCTACGACAGGAGATGATTAAAACTAGGAAATAAGTGAGCTTGATGGCAAAAGAAATATCTTTAAGGTAAACAATGATTTGATAAATGAGACATTCTAGTTTGATATTGTAACCTAAACACAATCCGACAGCAAAAAACGCTCGACCTAACAAACAATAAAAAAGTGATGATCAAAGAGATAGTGACAACAGTAATGCTAGGATTCTGCTTATTGATGGCAGCGTGTGCCCCAAGCGGAGGGGTTAATTCAGCTGGAGGCATATCTGGGGGTTTATCTGGCAGTTTAGGCTATAACCGAGATGAATCAGCAGTCTGGAGTAAAGTTCCAGAAGTAATGAACGCAACGAATGAAATGCGTGAGGTGATGAAAGCGAAGGTAGCAACCAGAGAGGTGGTTGCCGTGCTGCAGTGGCGCGCTTTCAATGGGCGTAGAGATGCCCTGCAGGCGTCATGGTATGGTGATATGGGTTCACCGCCACCTACCTATGTAGCGGAGTCATTGCTCATTTCTATAGATGGAAGAGGGCTGATGGTGCCGGCGGCACAAACGCGTTATTTGTGCTCTCAGTGGATGAATGATACCGCTAGGCTTGGGCTTTATTTAAAGGGAGAAAACCTCTGTATTCATGTCACGGTCGGAGATGGTTCTGATGCTTGGATTGCAAGCTACATCATCAACCCTGATACCGGAGCCCTGCTTTCCCATAGTGTAGAACGTGCGTCGGTATTTCGAAAAAGAGTGAAGCTGCGCTAGTCATGTCACGCGCTGCCACGGAGTTTGAGCAACGGGTTTATGCTCTTGTAGAAAGCATTCCGGTTGGCGAGGTCGTGACTTATGCCATGCTGGCCAAGGCTCTAGGCTGTGGTTCGGCCCAGGCAGTAGGCCAGGCACTGAAAAGAAATCCGACTGCGCCTCAGGTGCCATGTCACCGAGTGATTCGAGCAGATTTGACTATCGGTGGTTATGTCGGGGAAACGCAAGGGGTGAAACTCGAGAAAAAGCGATGCCTGCTCCAAAAAGAAGGAATAGAGTTTAACCGTGAAGGCCGATTAATTGATGAGCAAAAGCTATGCGCTATGCACGAAGCTGGAAGGCGTCAGGCGTGCTTAACGCTCAACGTAAACCAACAGCCTTGCGAACGCGGTCAAGCACCTTGGTGGACTCTACGCGCGCTTTTTGGGCACCTTGGGCGATGACCTCATTGACGTAATCGAGGTTGTTTTCGAGCGACTCGCGCTTTTCTCTCACCTGGCTGAAGTACTCCCAGTAGGCATCAAAGACACGCTGCTTAAAGTCACCGTAACCAAAGCCCCCGGCTTGGTGGTCAGCGATCATTTGCTGCAGCGCTTGATCATCGGCAAAGAGTTTGTAGAGAGCAATGACAGTGGAGCCATCGGTAGCTTTGGGATCCTCGACGGGGGTGGAGTCCGTGACGATGCGCATGATCGATTTGCGGATGGCTTTTTTACCTCCAGCCAGTGGAATGGTATTGTTGTAACTTTTGGACATTTTTTGTCCGTCGAGTCCAGGCACGACGGCGGTGTGATCTGCGATTTCAGCTTCTGGGATGGTGAGTGTGCCTTCACCAAAACGATCGTTGATCTTACCGGCCAGATCACGGGTCATCTCAAGGTGCTGTTTTTGATCTTTACCAACGGGAACCAATTCGGCGTCGTAAAGCAGGATATCGGCGGCCATCAGAGTGGGGTAGGCAAAGAGGGCGTGGTTAGGGCTTAGCCCTTTGGCGACCTTGTCCTTGTAGGAGTGGGCGCGTTCTAGAAGTCCCATAGGGCAAACCGTAGAGAGAATCCACGCCAGCTCGTTGACTTCTGGCACATCGGACTGGCGGAAAATGGTTGCCTTAGCTGGGTCGAGCCCGCAAGCAAGCAAGTCGATAGCAAGGTCCTGGATGTTGCTGCGCAGCGTGTCTGCATCACTCATGCTGGTCATCGCATGATAGTCTGCGATGAAGTAAAACGCCTCGCCTTTGTCTTGCAGTTGGACGGCTGGCAGCATGGCGCCAAAGTAGTTGCCAATGTGAAGTTTGCCGCTTGGCTGAATGCCAGTAAGAATACGCATGAAGTTGGGGTAGCTGTTTGACGGCTATTGGTCAATAGCCATTGAATTTCGCATGCATGCTGATTTACGAGCTTGCATCGGTATTTAGGATTGCTTAAATAAAGACCACTTCGTTCTTAATTCCCTTTTCGACGACACTCCTCCCCATGGATGAACTAGATTTTACAGGCGGTGATGACACCGATGACGCCATACATGAGCACCAGAATCTTGGTGGTATGTATGCTGACTACTTTCTTGATTACGCCAGTTACGTAATCATGGAGCGTGCAGTGCCGCACCTTTCAGACGGACTCAAACCAGTGCAGCGCCGTATTCTGCATTCCATGCGTGAGCTTGAAGATGGCCGCTATAATAAGGTGGCTAATGTGGTCGGCAATACGATGAAGTACCACCCTCACGGGGATACATCCATTGGGGATGCGATGGTGCAGCTTGGCCAAAAAGAGCTTCTCATTGATACCCAAGGTAACTGGGGCAACGTGCTGACAGGCGATAAAGCCGCTGCGCCACGATATATTGAGGCCCGGTTAACGCCCTTTGCCCTTGAGGTGGCATTCAATCCAAAAACCACCGAGTGGACGAGCAGTTATGATGGTCGCAACAAAGAGCCTGTCACCTTACCCCTGAAATTTCCACTCCTTTTGGCCCAGGGGGTTGAAGGCATTGCGGTGGGCCTTGCCTGTAAAATGCTGCCGCATAACTTCATCGAGTTGCTCGAGGCAAGTATTGAAGCGCTGCGCAAAAAACCTTTTGAACTGCTTCCTGATTTTGCCACCGGTGGCATCATGGATGCTAGCAACTATAATGATGGCCTGCGAGGCGGCAAGTTACGTGTCCGCGCAAAGGTTGAAATTGAAAAAAAACGCATCCTGCGCATTACCGAAGTTCCTTACGGGGTCACGACGGGCAGCCTGATGGACAACATTGTTGCGGCTAACGAAAAAGGGAAAATAAAAATTTCCAAGGTAATTGATAATACTGCGGCTGAGGCGGAAATCCTCATCCACCTTCCTGCTGGCGCAGATCCAGAAATGACGAGAGATTCGCTCTATGCCTTCACAGATTGCGAAGTCTCTATTTCACCAAATGCCTGTGTCATTTATAAAGGCAAACCTCGTTTTATGGGGGTGAGTGAAATCCTCAAGCACAGTGCTGCCCAAACCAAGGAGCTGCTCAAATTAGAGCTCGAGATCCGACTTGGAGAGCTGCAGGAAAAGTGGCACTTCTCTTCCCTGGAGAAAATCTTCATTGAGAACCGAATCTACCGCGACATTGAAGAATGTGAAACCTGGGAAGCGGTTATTGAGGCGATTGATCAGGGCTTAAAGCCCTTCAAGAAGCTACTTAAGCGCAAGGTGACGGAGGAAGACATCACTCGCCTAACGGAAATAAAAATCAAGAGGATCTCAAAGTACGATGGCTTCAAGGCGGATGAGATTATCAATAAGCTAGAGGAGGAGATCGTAGCGGTGGAGAAAAACCTCGCTAACCTTACCCGCTATGCGGTTGCGTATTATAAGAACCTGATTAAAAAGTATGGCAAAGGCCGCGAACGCCGGACAAAAATTGCTCAATTTAGTGTCGTTGACCGGATGCAGGTTGTGGCGGCCACTGAAACACTCTACGTGAATCGGAAAGACGGTTTTGCTGGCTGGGGCTTGAAGAAAGATGACCCAGTTGAGAAGTGCTCTCGTATTGATGATGTTATAACGCTCGACGGGGAAGGTAAGATGCGTGTCACGAAAGTCAGTGATAAGGCATTTGTCGGTAAACGCATTCAGCACATTGCCGTACTGCGTAAGGATGAGGAAAAAGTTTATTCGATGATTTATCGAGATGGCCGCCAGGGGGCGGTCTACGCGAAGCGATTTAAAGTCGGCGGGGTGACCCGAGATAAGGAGTATGATCTCACCAAAGGAACAAAAGGCACACGTGTGCTTTACTTTGCTGTCCATGATAGCGATGAGCAAAGTGCCGCAAATGCGGTGGTCGTCCACCTCAAGCCAGTACCTCGCCTGCGTAGCCTTTCTCGCCTATTTAGCTTTGGCGAGTTGGCGTTAAAGGGCCGAGCGGTCAAAGGCAATATGGTAACCAAGCATGCTGTAGATCGTGTGGTCAGAGCCCCTAAGGAGGGGTCGGAAGAGGCGGCTGATCTTGAGCTGGAGTAGATTTTTGGCAAAAAATAGGCAAGTGGGCTTGACTCAGACAAGAGAATCAAGCAAGGTGTTCACATGAACAAATTCACCCTTATGTTGCAAGCTGCCGTTTACCATTTTAAAGATCATGTTGGATCGCTATCACAGCGTGTACTGAATGGACATAATGGCAGGCCTAATGCACAGAGCTTCCGCCCCCAATGGCAGCAGTTAGAGCTGCCTCTTTCGCGCACTCCGGTCAAGCGCTGGAATCGGTAGGCTTTTTACCCTGCCGCAGATTTACTTTTTCGTTAGAGATTGGGCTGTTTTTTGAAAACCTAACAATCTAACACAAATAAATTGGACAAGGGACGCGGCGCTGAGTAAGTGTATCTTTATGTTCTTACTATCTGCTCGTTTGCCGCTTTGCCTATTCGCTTTTTTATTGGTTTCTATTTTTAGTTCGGCTGTATCGGCATCAGAAAAAGAGTGGCTCGTTTATGACCGCTGCCAACTAATGGATGAAGAGTATCATGATGGTGATAGCTTTGCCGTCAAACCGCTCACGGGATACACCTATCTTTTCCGCCTCTACGGTGTCGATTGCCCAGAAACGGACGATCGATTTGAGTCACGTCTTACGGAGCAGGCCAAAGACTTCGCCATAGAGCAAGAGGATGTCATGAAGTGGGGTGAAAGAGCATCCAGCTTTACCCGAGACTTTTTACAAAAGCCATTCAGGGTATATACGCAGAAAATAAAGGCGGACGGTGCCAGTGGAAAGTCTCGTTACTACGCTATTATTATTAATGCGGAGGGCCAGAGACTCGACGAAGCATTAATTCAGGCCGGGCTTGCCAGAGCTCATGGTATGGGTGCGGAATGGGATGAGCCAATGTGGGAGGGGAAAATCGCCAAATTTCCGCGTCGCATGACATCACGGCGTTACCTTAGTAGTTTGCGCATGCTGGAAAAAAGAGCGAAACGCGAAAAGGTCGGCATCTGGGGGGAGTAGTTCTTCAAAGCCAGCCAGGCAAATGGCAACAAGGGCTAGCCGATGACCCATATCACCGTATGAGCAGGGGAATATGGATAAGATAAAACGGGCGTTTATTTTTGCCGTTTGATTCATTTGGTTAAGCATGCTTAAATAAATATATGAGGACATTTGGTCTCACCCTTGCACTACTGGTATCTATACTAGCTTCCGTATTCCTAAGCTCTTGCTCTTCTCAGCTTCGGGCAAAAGAGGGGCACGTAACCCATCGCTTTGACTATGGTAAGACGGCATATATTAGCCCCAGCGGCAAGGCGGTTGCGCCGCCACGTGCCCCGCGCCGTGTTAAACGAATGATCGAAGCGGCAAATGCATTGACCGAGAAACCCTATATTTATGGCGGTGGTCATCGAAGCTTTCATGATCGAGGTTATGACTGTTCGGGAGCGGTTTCTTATGTGCTTCATGCCGGCGGCAAATTAGATCGCCCGCTTGTATCGCAAAACTTTTTTGACTACGGCAAAAAGGGCTACGGTGACTGGGTGACGATTTATGTGCGTAAAGGCCACGTATTCATGGTCATCGCTGGTCTGAGGTTTGATACTGGCGGCACCTGGAAATCGACGGGGCCTCGCTGGAAGCCCGAACGCCGTGGAGTCAAAGGTTACTATGTTCGTCACCCGAGTCGGCTTTGAAGCGCGAAATGATTCTTGATTATCCGCTCGTTCCGCCTACATCTTGCCGCCCGTCGCACGGCTTACGTTGATAACAATCATTTTGTAAGTCGCTGCATTAGCATTTCACTAAAATTTCCGCTCCAGGCGGCTTTCCTGTGCCCAAGGTATTTATCAAGACATACGGATGACAAATGAACGAACGCGATTCTGAGCAGGTTGCTCGGATGTTCGTGGAAGGCGGTTACACGGTCACACCGGACGAAAAGGAGGCAGATGCCATCCTTGTGAATACGTGTAGTGTAAGGGATCAGGCTGAGCAGAAAGCGCTCGGTAAGATGGGAATCATGGGCAGGCACCGAGTGCGCAAGCCACATGTTGTCTATGGTTACATGGGCTGTATGGCACAGAGCCGTGGTCAGGAGCTCTTTAAGAATATTCCGCACCTTGATGTGGTTGTCGGCACGCAGAAGTACCACAAGGTTTTTGACTATGTAGACGGAATTTTGAAGCAGCGCATGGAAATGCGTATGGACAAGCCCTCACTTTCGCTGAGCGGAGAGAGCGTCTGTGATACCGAGGAGGAAAAAGACAGCCAGAACACGATTCGTGACCACGTCACCCAGAAGGATCAGTCAACCGCTTTTGTTTCTATCATGCAGGGCTGCAACATGCGCTGTTCGTTCTGCATCGTGCCAGATACACGAGGCAAGGAGCGTGGCCGCCCAATTGCTGACATTGTTGAGGAGTGCAGAGGGCTCGTAGAAAAAGGAGTGAAGGAAGTTACCTTACTAGGCCAAATCGTGAACCTGTATGGCCGCACGGAATTCGATAAAGTCGATGGCAAGTCGCCTTTTGTCCAGCTACTGGAAGCTGTGCATGAGATTGATGGTTTGGACCGGATTCGTTTCACCTCACCGCACCCGATCGGCTATCGTAAAGACCTTGTTGATGCTTTCACCTATTTACCCAAGCTGTGTAGCCATATTCATTTCCCTATGCAATCGGGCTCGGATCGTATCCTTAAGCAAATGCGCCGCCCCTATAAACATGCCAAGTTCGTAGAGATTTGTCAGAATATGAAAGCGGCGCGTCCTGATCTTGCTATCACGACCGATATTATTGTTGGTTTCCCGGGCGAGACAGAGGAGGACTTTCAGGCGACAGTGGATACCGTCAAGCAGCTTGAATTTGATAACGCCTTTGTATTTCGCTACTCCAAGCGGCGCAATACTCCCGCGGCTGAGATGGAGGGCCAGATTTCTGAGCGGGTAAAAGAAGAGCGCAACCAAGTTTTACTGACAGTGGTCAATGAGCTCGCAGTCAAAAAAAATGAGGCGCTGGTCGGAACGCGCCAGCAAGTACTTTGCACAGGGCTTTCTAAGACGAACAAAACCCGCCTTATGGGACGAACTTCACAGAATAAAATTGTCATCTTTGATGGTGATGCTGAGCGCATGACTGGCGAGATATTTGATGTTCTCATTGAGGAGACAACCGGGTTCTCACTTTACGGAACCCCTGTGCTGTCCTAGAAATAAGCCTTTTCACGGGTGTAATTGTCCATAGTATCCAGCATCAGTCGTTTTACTGCTTACAGATCACCGTTATGCACCCCTACGAAACAATTTCACTAGACACAGCAGGGTATGTCCTTGCGGCTTGGCTCATTGGTTTGCATTGCTGGATGTTGCTAAAACCGGCAGAGAGTAGAGAATTTTTGATCAAGCTGCCTCGAAATGGGGCCATTGCTCCATGGTTAATGGGTGCTGGCATGTTTTGGTTTTGGTTATTAGTCGCTCCAGATGGTTTGGGGCCACTGAGTAAACTGCAGATGGATTTGGGTGAATTTAATCAGGCGAAGAGTCTGCTGCGCATTATTATTCCCATCGTAGCGCTGGGCATGATCACACAGGTGAAAGAGTTTCTCGCAATACGTGGCATCGGGTTACTCGCGCTCATGGCTGCGGCGCCGCTTATTTATGCCGCTTATCTTGAGTTGCCAAGTAGCCGCTTGCTGATACCCATTTATGCCTATGCTATGGTTTTCGGGGGTCTTTTTTGGGTTGGAATGCCCTTCACCTTGCGGGATTTGATCACCTGGGTAACAAAAACGGAGGGTCGTTTCCGTGCCTCAGCCTTTGCTGGCCTCGGCTATGGCGTTGTTGTGCTCATTTGCGCAGTTTTGTGGTGGTAATCATTTGAGGCTTCATTTGCCTTATTCCATATGAATGGAGCGCTTGCACGGCGAAATTAGACTGTTGCACATTAGAATCATTCTAAAATTAGACTTGATCACTGAAAAATCGGAGCTAGTTTGCCGTCTCCGCTACCACGCGGCGCATCCGGCACGACCTCAAAACCATTTCAGCGGTTCCCACTCATACAGATGTATAAGAAGCTTACAGATCAACAACCCACCAACCATCCCCAGCTCAAGGGCCTGCGGATGACGCGTCAGCGCCGTGAGGTTTATGACGTGTTGATGAGCCACCGTGATCATCCAACCGCATCTGAAGTCTACGAGCGGGCAAAATCGAATATGGCAGGAATTTCTCTGGCGACTTTTACAATTGCTTAGAGGCATTGGTACAGCACGGAGCTGTGCGCCAAGTGCATTTTGAGCGGGAGTCTTCACGTTACTGCCCCAATTTGACCGCACATGGCCATTTCCAAGACGAAAAATCTGGAACAGTTATCGATGTGCCGCTTAAGAAGGGCGCCAGCCTGACAGATCTGCTGGATCTTCCCGAGGGAGTGCAGGTCAACAACATAGAAATTACCCTGACGGGCAAACTTTCCAACTAATCAATCCTTAGAAACAATCACTATAAATAACACTATGAGCTTAGTCATCAAAGACCTACACGCCAATGTTGAGGACACACCCATTCTCAAGGGAGTAAATCTCGAAATTCCAAAAGGCGAAGTACACGCCATTATGGGACCCAATGGATCTGGCAAATCAACACTTTCTAAAGTGGTTGCCGGCCACGAAGATTATGAGGTTACCTCAGGATCGGTGAGCCTAGATGGCGAAGACATCCTCGAGCTAGACGTGGATGAGCGCAGCCGTGCAGGAATTTTCCTCGCCTTTCAATATCCTGCTGAAGTCCCGGGCGTTTCCAATGCCAACTTTATCCGTGCTGCCCTTCAGGCTCGTTTGCCCAAGGGAGAGGAAATTGATGCGGTTGCCTACTATAAAGACCTTTACTCGAAGATGGATGTGCTGGAAATGAACCGCAAGTTTACCGCTCGTGCCGTCAACGAGGGATTCTCCGGTGGTGAGAAAAAGCGCAACGAGATCCTTCAGATGATGATGCTCGACCCTCAATACTGCATCCTCGACGAAACCGACTCCGGCCTGGACATTGATGCTCTTAAAATCGTGGCCAAAGGCGTGAACGCGATGCGTTCCCCTGATCGTGGAATCCTAATGATCACCCACTACCAGCGCTTGCTCGACTACATTGAGCCAGATTACGTGCACGTGATGGCCGATGGGCAAATCGTCAAAACTGGAGGTAAGGAGTTAGCACTTGAACTAGAAGAAAGCGGCTACGATTTCCTCAAGGACGGAGGCCTTGTAAACGCCTAACAATATTTAATATGAGTGCAGAAGCAACCATCGACCAAGAAACCCAAAATGCGATCGATATCGACCGCGCCAAGGGGGACTTTCATTTTCCCGAGAATCATAAATATGATGCAGGGGTCGGCTTGTCCACCGACACGATCAACTACATCAGTGACGTCAAGAATGACCCTGACTGGGTGCGTGCGTATCGACTCAAGGCCTACGAAACCTTTCTCAGTAAGCCGATGCCTACCAATTGGGCTACGGAAGATCTCAACAACATCCACTTTGATGATATCCGCTATTATCTCGCCGATGGCCAGAAGCCAATGCGTAATTGGGAAGACGTCCCCGCTGAGGTGCTAGAGACCTTCGAACGTCTTGGTGTGCCTGAGCAAGAGCGGGCATTTCTTGCCGGCGTCGAGGCTCAGTATGACTCTGAAACAGCCTACTCCAGCGTTAAGGAGGAGCTCGAAAAAGACGGTGTTATTTTTGTAAACTCCACCGAAGGCCTCAAAGAGCATGAGGAGATTTTCCGCCCATGGTTTGGCAAGGTGATTCCTACCGGAGATAATAAATTTTCAGCGCTTAACAGTGCAGTATTCTCTGGTGGCTCATTCATTTATATCCCCAAAGGACTTAAGGTGAAGCACCCGCTACAGGCGTACTTCCGAATTAACTCTGAGAACTTCGGTCAGTTTGAGCGCACGCTCATCATTGCTGACGAAGGATCTGAAGTAATGTATATGGAAGGCTGCACGGCCCCTAAATTTGAATCAACCACTCTCCACTCTGCTGTGGTTGAGCTCGTTGCAATGAAGGGCGCCAAGATACAGTATGTTACTGTGCAAAACTGGAGCTCTAATGTCTTCAACCTTGTTACCAAACGTGGTCTCGCTCACGAAGACGCGGAGGTACGTTGGATCGATTGTAACATCGGCTCACGCTTGACGATGAAATACCCAGGTGTGGTGATGAAGGGCGAGCGCGCTCGTGGAGAAGTCATCTCGATCGCCTTGGCCAACGATGGTCAGCATCAGGACACAGGGGCAAAGATGATTCACGCAGCCGACAATACCACGTCGAATGTTGTTTCTAAATCTATCTCAGTCGGAGAGGGCCGGGCAACATACCGCGGCCAGGTGCTTATTCCGAAACATCTCAAAGGATGTAAAAACAACACCGAGTGTGATGCACTGATGATCAACGCAAACAGTAAAACGGATACTTATCCTGCGATTACTGTGCGTGGTAATCAGCACGTTACTCAGCATGAAGCGAGTGTCAGCCAGGTGAGCCAGGAAATGCTCTTTTACATGCAGCAGCGCGGCATTTCAGAGGCAGCTGCCATGAGCCTCGCGGTCAATGGATTTATCAACGACCTAGTGAGTGAGTTCCCGATGGAATACAGCGTTGAGCTAAAGCGCTTGATCGAGCTCGAGATGGAGGGATCGGTGGGTTAATGTTCCCAATCGATAGACCAAACTATTTACACGAAATTTTGACTATTTTACGATAATGATTACAGCAACGATTCCTGCCTGGTTTGAAGAAATCCAGCAAAGTGCAAAAGCTGAGTATGACACCTTACCAATGCCATCCCGTAAGGATGAGAATTGGCGATTTGGAAACTTAAAGCAGTTAGATTTTGACGGCTTTACCCCTGAGGACAGCAGCGAGATTTCTTACAACATTCCCGAGCTGCCTGCTGGGGTGATCTGTCTTCCTTTTGAAGAAGCTTTGCAGCAGCATGGAGAGCTGGTGAAGGAGCATTTCATGAAACGTGAAGCGCGCCTCGGCTCGGCAAAATACACGGCTTTGCACAAAGCGAATGTAAAAAGCGGGCTCTTTGTCTATGTGCCAGATGGCGTAAGTGTCAAAAAACCGATCGAGGTCAACCATGTCATTTCAGGAGCTAAGAAGATAGCCTTCCCGCATACATTGATCATCACCGGAAAAAATGCTGAAATCAGCGTAGTGGATCGGTTTGCGAGCGCTAGCGATGATGATGCTGGTCTCTGCATCGCTGTCAACGATCTGATTGCTGGTGATGGCTCCAAGTTGAGCTACTGTGCAATCCAGGAGCTCAATCTAAGCAGCCGCATGATTCAGGTGAATGCTACTCAACTGGGGCGTGACGCTCATGCTATTGCTTTCACCCTCAATACCGGTGCCCAGTGGGCGCGCAATGAGGCAATCAGTCATATGGAAGGCGAAGGAGCGCACTCGGACATGCTTTCTTGTTCGATTCCTTCTGGCACTCAGCAGTATGATCAGCGGACCTACCAGCACCATGCGGCAGCGCATACCAACAGTGACCTGCTCTATAAAAACACACTGTATGGAACTTCCCGCACTGTTTTCTCGGGCCTGATTCTTGTTGATCAAGGGGCTCACTACACAGACGCATACCAGACATGTCGTAATCTGATGATGGAGGACACCGCCGAGGCAAATTCTATGCCTGGTTTGGAAATCAACGCAGATCAGGTCAAATGTTCACACGGCAGTACTTCTGCAAGTATCAGTGATGAAGAAATTTTTTATCTGCGCGCCAGAGGCATCCAGCCACAAAAGGCACGCCGACTGATTGCCAATGGCTTTTCCACAGAGGCGGTTGAGCGTATGCGCAACGATCGCCTTGAGGAGCTCGTCATCGAAGCGATTGATCGGAAATTCGCTTCTCTTTAAGCAGAGAAGCAAAGCCTTCTTCCACAGCAAGGCTTATATCTTAAATAGCCATACCATTAGATCTGCCGAATTTGTTCATTTTTTATTGAACAAATCTGTAAAATGTGTTGGAGTCATGCTCCCAGAAGGGATTATTTATTAATACCCCTCTAATAATCAACATTACTTTACTTGCAGAGCATGGTTTTGGTCAATCACTGACTAAGCGACCGCGGGCGGATGCGTGCTAAAAATAAAATGTTCGGGCCCATATCAACTGTTTTTTACGGGCGCGAGGCTTTACATTAGTAAGTTGATAAACATACACAGGATATTTTTCTTGCCTCTTACCTCCTTTTGTTGCAAGTCCACATCTCGCCCCTGGCACAACCTTTCATCTTAGCAACACAGTAATGAGCGAAGTCACCCACAACATCCACCCCGAGTTCAGCAGGCAGCTTGCCCGCGAGGACAAGGAAAAGCTACTCGGTCAGAGGGGCGCCGTGGTTTGGTTGTATGGCATGTCTGGCTCTGGCAAGTCGACGATTGCCAATGCTGCTGAGAAAGTGCTGCATCAAGATGGGCGCATGACGACGATCCTAGACGGCGATAACTTACGCACTGGGCTCAATGAGCATTTGGGGTTTTCCGATGACGATCGTCGTGAAAACATCCGCCGCGTTGCACACGTAGCAAAGATTTTAGCACAACAGGGCATTCTGACCCTGGTTTCTGTTATTACACCACGGCAAGAACTCCGCGACCTAGCTCGAGACATAATCGGGTCTGATTATTACGAAGTTTTTGTGAAGGCGAGTTATGACCTTTGTGAAAAGCGTGACGTTAAAGGACTTTATGCGAAAGCCGCCACAGGCGAGATTGCCAATTTCACCGGTAAAGACAGCCAGTTCGAGGAACCTACTAAGCCAGACCTTATCATCGAAACCGAAGGGCAGGAAGTTGCAGACAGTGTAACGACCTTGCTGCAAGCTATTGACCCAAAAATATCAAACACATAAAAAAATCCATGTCTAATTATTCACTAAGCCATCTTGATCATTTGGAATCAGAGGCCATTTTTATTTTGCGAGAGACTGCTGCGCAGTTTGAAAACCCAGTATTGCTTTTCTCAGGAGGAAAGGACTCCATAGTCATGGCGCATTTGGCATACAAAGCATTTGCGCCATCAAAAATTCCATTTGCGCTGATGCATGTCGACACGGGACACAATTTCCCTGAGACGATGGTATTCCGTGATGAGTTTGTGGAAAAAATCGGTGCGCGCCTTGTGGTAGCCAGTGTTCAAAAGTCGATCGATGATGGACGAGTAACAGAGGAAAAAGGAGTTAACGCCAGCCGCAATGGACTTCAGACGGTGGCCCTCCTGGATGGAATCGAGGAGCATCAGTTTGATGCAGCACTCGGTGGCGGCCGTCGAGACGAGGAAAAAGCACGAGCCAAAGAGCGCTTCTTTTCCCATCGCGATGACTTTGGCCAATGGGACCCTAAAAACCAACGCCCAGAACTTTGGAATATATTCA
>Ga0206130_10005970_pt1 | contig 14171 bp, 14 predicted proteins | sample Helgoland_Spring_9_FD_148637 | JGI IMG/M metagenome (GOLD analysis project Ga0206130, IMG submission 148637) | Pelagic subsurface seawater microbial communities from Kabeltonne, Helgoland, North Sea - Helgoland_Spring_Bloom_20160512_1 | ecosystem: Environmental > Aquatic > Marine > Epipelagic ... | reverse complement strand
AGCTTTTGATTGCTGGGCAACATTTTGAAGGCTTTGAATGCTAATCTGCAAATCAGTCGTGTCGCCTTCACGGGCTATCACCTCAAATTTGTTTCCCTTAATTGCATACTGCCTCAGCAGAGCTTTAAGTGAAACCCAGCTTTGTTGCACAAAACGGGTTTTGAGCGGACTTCCCCTTTCCCTGGGCGGACTTATCCTACGGGCTCTGTGACTGGTATACCAAGAGCGGTTGAGCACCGCGATCGGGACTTGTAGCTCGGCAACCTGCCGGTCGAAGTCTCGGGCCATGAGGCTTGGGCCGAGGAGTTTGACGCAGTGCAGCTTCTTCTCTGCGCGGCTTCGGCCGTGATAGCCGGTCAGTTTTCGCCACAGTGGTGCCCGCCCAAGATATTTGCACGCTCTCACAGCTTCGTTTTGCGCGATGGCGCCCGCCGTCGTTGGCTTCCAAAGCTGCGCATTCTTGCGCGGAGGGATGATAGCTGCGGCTCCCCGAGCGGCAATCACGTTGTGGCATCAGCGCGTGTCATAAACCCCGTCAGCGGTGACCGTGGCGATAGCTTGATCCGGTGGGATTTGTTCCAGCAGGTCCGGCAGCATAAGCGCATCGCCGACATTGCTTGTGGTCACACAAACCGCGCGGATTTCCAATGTTTCCTCGTTTATACCGAGATGAAGCTTGCGCCACAGGCCCTTCTTTGGCCCGCCATGCTTGCGCGCGTTCCACTCTCCTTTACCCTCGGCCTTGATCCCGGTGGCATCGATCAGCAGGTGGAGAGGTCCCGATCCGCCACGGCACGGGATGGCGACGTTCAGTGCCTTCTGACGGCGGCACAGAGTGCTGAAGTCCGGGACTTTCCAGTCTAGGCCTGCCAACCGCAACAGACTTTCGACGAACCCGGTGGTTTGCCGGAGGGGCATGCCGAACAGCACCTTCATTGTGAGACAAGCCTTGATCGCGGCATCGCTGAACTCGGGCTGACGCCCCCGCTTGCCTGTCGGCGGCGCATGCCGCGACATCTCAGGATCAAACCAGATTGATAGCGAACCGCGTCGCTTCAGCGCCGTGTTATACGAAGGCCAGTTCCAGGTCTTGTACTTCGTAGGGGACCAACTGCTCATGCTCGCCAGCTATCACGCGGATTCACACAGGGTATCCCTCACCCCATTTGTGCAACAAAGCCAATTGGGATATATTTATATACTAAAGTATACATTTTTTATTAAATAGGAAAAATTTATATATCAATGCGGCTACAAGTCGTTCATCATATATGTCATGAAAAATATATTAATCGCCGACGACCATTTTTTAGTTCGCGACACCATCGCAGCTTATTTGGACACAGTAGATGACTTTACAGTATTCACAGCGCAAGATTTGGTATCTTCATTTGAAGTTATGGATGGATTAAAATCTATTGATCTTTTGATACTAGATTATAACATGCCTGGTATGAATGGGCTTCAAGGGCTCGAACGCGCATTCAAATCGTATCCGGCCTGCAAGGTTGCGCTAATGTCGGGAGTAGCTAACCGCGACGTGGCAATTAACGCAATGAAAAAAAATGCTAGAGGATTTATCCCAAAATCCTTGTCTGCTACCTCTTTCATTAACGCAATTAGATTTATTTTAGCAGGAGAGACGTACTTTCCTTTTGAATATGGAGCAACTTCCTCGGATGAGAGAGTTAATGGCGAATTAGCCAAGATTTCCACTCGTGAGATGCAAACACTCGAACAACTATGCATGGGACTTTCAAACAAAGAAATAGCACGGAATCTTGACATACAAGAAGTCACGGTGAAACTTCACGTTAAGAATTTGTTTTCTAAATTGGGGGTGTCAAACAGAACTCAAGCAGCTTTATTGGCGAAAGAACGACATATATTTTGATCTAGTTCTTCCAAGAGATGTCCGGTGTCCACTTATAAAGCGCAGTTTGAGGGCGCTCTGAGTTGTAGAGCTAGATCCAATCATCGATGATCCATTTGATTGGAGCTCTTCCATTGCCCGGCAGGCGATTGAAGAGCAATCTGTTGAGAGGGGCCGAGTAAGCCCCCCGTAACATTCTCCACCGCCAGCTGACCAATTTTGGCACGAAGCTCTTTGAACTCGCCGTCCTTATTCGCAGCCTTTTGACCTTGCCTGAAAATCTCCGAATCTTTGTTATTCTCTAATCTATTCGTTCGGGCTGAAGACATCTTAACAAGCTGCCCGAGCTTACCGGATCACTTCAGTGGCGGCCATTGCTCTAGTCTGTCCCGTACAGGTCTCTGCTGAATACCTTTTCTGCTACGTCATCTAATACAGGGTTTCGCCGGTTTGCAATGATTATATCAGAGATATCTTTAAAGGCCTGTAAGTCGTGGATCACAAAGAAGACAGATCGTTCGTCACATCTGCATCGGCCGGCGCGATCCGCTTTGATCCGAAAACAACCGCAATCAAGAGGGGGGAAATAAAGGGGGAAGCGATTTTCACATTCCCTTTAAAATCAATTAGTTAATTAGCGTAAATGGCGGACAGACAGGGATTCGAACCCTGGAGACGGTCTCCCGCCTACACACTTTCCAGGCGTGCGCCTTCGACCACTCGGCCACCTGTCCTTTGCGCGGGGTTTAGCGTTAAGCGCGGGCCATGTGCAAGTGCAAAAAACACCTCGGTTTCACTAAGATCGCTTGTCTTTGAATTTCGGCTCTTGATACGTCAGCTCTCGGTCTTCGCAAGGCACAGGAATGCCAGCTCGAGAAACAATTCTACGATAATTGCCAGCGCAATCCCGACGCCAACCCCATCGCGCAGAAATTCAACAGCGCCAACCACCGCAAGACCCGCCATCGCGACTGCGAATACTTGAAACACTGCTTTCAAAGTGGGCGAGCGCAGCACAACGCGCACGCGCCAAAAAGTAAAGCCTCGCGAACAACATCGCCGCACGCCGCGACATGATCGCACCGGCCTGTTCATGCGCCATGCTAAAAAGCAAGAACACCAATCCTGGAATAAACAAAAGCGTCAACGACAGCGCGCCCGTGATAACCGCTGAGACTGTGCAAAGTTGGTTTTGGGTCGGCCTCGTCTCATCAATCATCCAAATGTAAATAAACGCGGCGATTAAGTTTGCCCTTTTTCTCGACCTTTCCCAGCCGTACACGCCCGATCTCTGACGTACGCGCTACATGGGTACCACCGCACGGCTGTAAATCAATCTGGCGCGTGTCATCCCCGATGCGCACCAAGCGCACACGCCCACTTCCCATCGGGGGTTGAACGGACATGGTTTTTACCAAGGTCGGGTTCGCGCGCAATTCCTCTTCGGAAATCCAGCCCTCAGAAACAACATAGTCCAGCTCAATCAACCCATTTAATGACGCTTCAAGGGCGTCTTTGTCTTCGGGCGCTTCGGGCATATCGAAATCCAGACGCCCTTTGCCAACAGAAATTGAGCCACCAGACACAGGCAGAGGGATCACGACTGACAACAAATGCAGCGCCGTGTGCACCCGCATGTGCGAGTGACGTCGTTCCCAATCTAGTGAAAGTGACACTTGCGTGCCCACAAGCGGAAGCTGCGCGGGTTCAGCAGGCACCAGTGCCAATTGAACATCTTCACGCCCTTTGACTTTTACACAGGTGGCAATGGGCAAATGATTACCACTCCACATCATCATCCCGCTATCACCCGGTTGACCGCCACCTGTCGCATAAAAAATGGACTGATCCAAAATAACGCCCCCCTCAGGGGTATGTCCTATGACCAATGCCTCCCCGTCACGCAGGTAAGCGTCATCCAAAAACACGGGTTTGGTCATGGTTATTTTTCCTCGCGGTCTGTCTCTGGTAAAACTTGCGATGAATTTTCAACAGTTTGATCACCAGGTGTCAACGCTTCGGGATTGCGGATCCAGATATCGCGCTGTGCGAACGGAATTTCGATCCCTTCCTCCATAAAGCGGCGCGCAATTTCGTGGTTCATGTCTGATTTCACGCTCAGCACAAAATTGACGTCCCGCAAGATCGCGCGGATTTCAAAATCAAGCGAGTCCGCACCAAAACCCTGAAATACAATCGACGGAGCCGGATTGAGCAAGACCATCGAGTGCTCGCGTGCGATGCTCAGCAAAACACTCTCAACCTTGCGGGTATCATTGCCATAGGCCACGCCAACGGGAACGATCACACGGCCAACAGTCTTACCGCGTGTCCAGTTAGTCACCATGCCCGAAACAAGATCAGCGTTCGGAACAATAACGTCCGTGCGATCAAAAGTTTCGATCCGTGTCGAGCGCACGGAAATGCCGCGCACATAGCCCATCTTACCGCCAACTTCGATCCAGTCGCCTTCCGCGATGGGCCGCTCGATCAACAGGATGATTCCGGAGACAAAGTTGGAGACAATATTTTGAAGGCCAAAACCGATCCCAACCGAAAGAGCGCCCGCGACCAACGCAATATTGCTCAGATCAATCCCCGCCTGACTGATCGAAATGACTGCTGCAAGGAAAATACCAACGTAGCCGACACCTGACACAATCGCGTTGCGCCCGCCTGTATCAAGCTTGGTGCGCGGCAGGATCGATGTGCGCATCGCCCCCTGCAACAGGCGCGTTGCCATATAGCCGACGCTGAAGATCACCGCGAATGTTATAAAATCTAGCGGTGAAATGCGGCTGTCGCCAATCGCAAAGCCTTCTTGGAACCGCGTCCAAACTTCGGTGATGTCAGCCGTGCGCGCGCCCCAAATCAGCGCGAGCAAAGGAATCGCTGCGGCCACAAGCACAAAGCCTAAAAGCACCGATACCAAAGATTCTCCATCGCTTTTTTCGCGGCGCATAATCAACGCGTAAAGGTCACTGACAAAGTGCTGGAGTACCAGAACCAACCCAAACCAAGCCATTGTCGCCACAGAGGCGAACATCAGTCGCGCCGCTCCATTACCATAGCCCAGTGCGGCAATCAGCGGGCCAAAGAACGCAACGATTATCGCAGCGCGCCCCAAAAGCTTGGAGATGCGTAAACGGTACATACTGCTTTCGTTGTCTTCGCTGGTGTCAATCAAACCGATGCGCAAGATGCGACCCAATTGATAAAGCACGATGCCGGTCACAATCAGAATCGGAAATCCAATGACTGCACGTGTGGCCTCACTCCAATTGTCGTAGCTCGCCAAAACATTTAGCGCCAAAGCGGCAATCAGAATGAAGGCCCCCGTCGTGATGAACCAACGTGCTTTTACGGCATGGCGCGCCTCAACAGGTAGGATCATATCGTCATCATTGCGCGGGAATAATTGCCCCGCAAGCCACCAAAAACTTAAAAGGATCAGCCCGCACCACGGCACATTGTCCAACAAGAAAGTCCCGCGCAGGCCCAACATGCCTGATTTAATTGCGGCTTCGACTAGTGCAATCAGCCCAATGAATGGCAAGAATATCTGCAACAGCGAGGCGACGAATTTCCAGACGCCCTGCCCGCGCGCAGTGTATCGGCGCAAGACGTTGACAATAAAGACGGACCAGAGACGCCCGCGCGTGACCAATACCAGACCAATCAAAGCCAGAATGATCCCTTCCGGCAAAGCGCGTCCTGCGCTTTTGCGCTGAGCTTCGGAATTAAAAGCGCTTGCAACCTCATGCCCGATTGCAGCGCCCGATTTGCGCAATGCCTCAAGGGCTGGCCCCCAATGCGTCGGGTTCAACGGGCTCGGCCCGCCGCTTAGTAAGGCATTGGTCTGACGTTCGCGAATGATCGTGTCGATCTCCTTTATGACACCGTCAGCACGGCTATAGGCCTCTTCCGCAGACACAACAGGCGTGCGCAACCTTTGAAACTGGTCCGTCAATTCCGCGCGCCGCTCAGCAATATCTGGCGCTTCTTCGACGCCCTCGGCGGGTGTTCCAAGAGTGGTAATCTGAGACGTTAACGTTGTGATGCGTGCTTCATTGGCGGTTTGGGCTTCCAAAAATTGTTCACGCCAATCAACGATCTGCGCGCGCAAGGCTTCAAGCGCGTTGGTAGAGGCTCGACCATTTTCAACTGCAATTTCCGCGCGCTGCGCCACGTTTTGCCAAGCAGTATAATCCGGCGTTTCTGTCTGAGCAGAACCCAGTGCAGGCAACACAAGACACAGCGCTATGCACAGCGCACGCAAAACCTGTGACAGTGACATCAGACCTCCTCAAAAACCACAGGGATGTCAGCCGGTGCTTTATCGAGCCATTCTGGAACAGGCAGGTCTTTTTCACGTAAGAAATCAGGGTTGAACAGTTTAGACTGATAGCGTGTTCCAAAATCACACAGGATCGTCACAATTGTATGCCCCGGTCCCAACTCTTTCGCCATCCGGATCGCACCGGCGACATTGACGCCGGAGGAGGCGCCGAGGCACAGACCTTCGCTTTCCAACATTTCAAATACATGCGGCAGCGCTTCTTTATCCGAGATGTTGTAGGACATGTCGGGCGTGAAGCCTTCAAGGTTTTTGGTAATCCGTACCTGCCCGATGCCTTCCGCTATGGAGCCACCTTCGCTCATCACCAGCTCACCCTTGGTGTAATAATTGTAAAGCGCCGCACCATCAGGATCCGCCAAACCGATCTTCACGCCCTTAGGCTGAAGCGACATGCCTACACCCGCCAGCGTACCACCAGAGCCGACAGCGCAGATGAAACCATCAACCTTGCCATCGGTTTGTGCCCAAATTTCAGGGCCAGTGCTGTCGATATGGGCTTGGCGATTGGCGACGTTGTCAAATTGGTTGGCCCAGATTACCCCCTCATTTGTGGTGCGCGCCAGCTTATTGGCAAGCCGCTCAGAATAGCGCACAAAATTGTTGGGATTGCGATAAGGCGCGGCAGGAACCTGCACAAGTTCAGCCCCCGCAAGACGCAACATATCCTTCTTTTCTTGGCTTTGCGTCTCAGGGATTACGATAACCGTTTTGAACCCCATGGACGCCCCAACAAGAGCAAGCCCAATGCCAGTGTTTCCTGCTGTTCCTTCGACAATAGTGCCGCCTGGCTTTAGCTCGCCACAGGCAATTGCGTGTTGGATGATCGACAGCGCCGCGCGGTCTTTGACAGACTGACCGGGGTTCATGAACTCAGCCTTGCCCAAAATATCACAGCCAGTTTCTTCAGAAGCGGCTTTCAGCTTGATAAGTGGTGTATTTCCAATGGCCTGAGCCAGATCCTGCGCAACATCATGTCGATCTCTCCCTAGTGCTCACCCTACCTATGCCCGTGTCGCTGTGAACTCAAGCACATGCGCGCGCTCGTTTACTTCGGTCTTAAGCACTTAGGGGTATGTGGTGGCTGGCACCCACCGGATCAGATCATACCAATGATCTGATCTTGTCACGGTGACGCCCGAGCCAAAGCAACATCATGATTAAGGGACCAAGGTTAATTTCACCGCTGTCCAACAGCTCCATCGCCCGATCAAACGAGACTACATGCTTGCGAATATCTTCACTTTCGCTTTGCGATTCATGCACCTTTTCAAGCCCCACATCCAAATCACATACAGCAAGGAAACAATGGAAAAACTCGGTTGAATAGCCCGGACTTGGATAGACATTCATCATCGGACGGATGTCTTGCAAATCAAGACCCGCCTCTTCGAAGGCTTCGCGCCGCGCCGCCTCCATCGGGGCTTCGCCTGCATCCACCAAGCCCGCGACAGGTTCCAACACCCAAGGCTGCGGATCACCCCGCAAAACAGGCCCGTAGCGCAACTGCTCGATCAACAACACCAGATCGCGCTTAGGATCATAGGGCAAAATCAACGCGGCATCATAGCCTACAAAAGCCACACGATCCAAAGCCTCGCTCTGTGTGCCATCAAAGCGCGGGTGACTTATATTGAACGACTCAAGGCGAAAAAAGCCGGCGTAGCCATCGGACCGAGGCTCCAATGTTACCGCACCGCGTTGAGTTTCGCAGCGCAGCTCCAAATCCATCGAGGTTTTTGCCAGCACTTTTGCCCACCCGCGCGCGCGAAAGAAAGGCAAAAGATGTGCAATCTCTTGCCCAGACTTCACGCCGTAATGTTCCATCACTTCGCCAGCGGCGCTCAGACTAACCGCTCCCCACTGAGTGATCCAATCCTGCAAATTCCACTCTGCACCAGCACTCCAAAGACACGCCTCTGGAAAAAAAACCTCCGCAGAGATGGCGTCTCCATTGCAGATCACGGAGACAGTTTTCAAATCATAGTCGAAACCACCTTCATAGAACCGCAAACGCGCAACGTCTTCATCGCTGAGGTACTGCACCAAGATACCCTGCGCTTGGTACCTTGTCTTTTCTGCAATCATCGGGAAAGGCTCATCCTTCACCCAACTCACCAAATGATCATTCAAATGCGCTGGACGAATATCGATGCGTCCCTGCACACGACCCAGCACCACTTCCAACAACGGAATGTGACATAGGCTTCCGTAAAAGAAGAGCGTCGTGCTCATAAGCCGCGTTTATCCGTCATTTCGGCAATAACGCCAGATGTAATCGAGCCGATCACGAGCGTGCCAAAAATCAACGGCGGCCCAATCAAAATCCCGTTCTCAACCATTATTTCAAAGATCGCGGCAAAGGCTTCAAACGCACCATCACAACGTCCCCACATTGATATTTCGATCATACGGATCGTTGAATGCGCAAGTAAGCATTAAAAAACCAGAACGATCCCACCCTTCAGCCCATTATTGATTGCCGCACTAAGGTCCCGCCCGCGCGCGAGTCGATCACTTGCCAGCCGATCACAACTGCTATCGTGAGACTGATAAAGTTGAAATTTCCAAACGCTTTATTCTCATCAAACAACGGTTTGATATGCTCGCTCAAGACCCACGCCAGCACGGCGAGACATCGGGCGGCAATGAAACGGGCGGCTATTGGCATGGGAGCAAGCTTTCAAGCTTAAGTGGGTTTGCGAATGGTGATCTGTGTTACATCACAGTTTCCACTTTGGAAGGTCGATGCGCAAGAGGTGAGATAAAAGTTCCACATTCTGCGAAAGCGATCATCAAATCCCATTGCCGCGACGCTGTCCCATTTGCCGTTAAACGTCTCAAACCAGCGGCGCAGGGTGATCGAATAGCTCTCACCAAATTCCTTGGATTTCACAACGTCCAAACCGGCTTTATTGACCTCAGCAATCAGCGCTTTCGGACTGGGGAGCATGCCACCGGGAAAGATATACTTCTGAATGAAATCAACGCCGCGTTTATACACATCCCAACGTCGATCGGCGACGGTGATGATTTGCAAGGTCGCCTGCGCACCCGGTTTCAATCGATCACGCACTGTCTCGAAGTAAACAGGCCAGTATTTTTCACCAACGGCCTCAAACATTTCGATGGAGGCGATGCCATCATAGGTGCCGGTCTCATCGCGGTAGTCTTGCAACTTAAAATCAACAAGATCAGAAATTCCTTCTTTTTCAATACGTTCTTTGGCGTACTTAAACTGTTCCTCACTGATCGTCAGGCCTGTAACACGGATGCCGCGCTCTTTCGCAGCGTATTCCGCAAAGCCACCCCAACCGCAGCCAATCTCAAGAACATGGTCGCCCTCTTTGGCACCCATTTCGTCGATCATTGATGCGTACTTCGCGATCTGCGCATTTTCTGTGTTCTCTTGTCCAGTCTCGAATATCGCCGAAGAGTAGGTCATCGTGTTATCGAGCCAAAGCCCATAAAACTCGTTCCCAAGATCATAATGATACGAAATATTCTTGCGCGCTTGCTCTTTGTGATTGCGCTGAAGCCAGAAGCGAAACTTCTCCATCACGCGCACCAAACTCATGCCCGGGAAGCCGTCATAAACGCCTTCATTGTCCATGTGAACGAGGTCCATGAACGCCTGCAAATCGGGTGTAGACCACCAATCATCAAGGTAAGCATCACAAAATCCAAGATCCCCTTCGCGGATCAAACGCGCGAAAAGATCTGGATTTTTGACATGTAATTCCGCCACCGGACCCAGCTTTTTGCCGTTTGCTCGAAAAACACGACCATCGGGCAGATGAAAGTCCACACGCCCATTGTTCATGTTGCTAGACATCGCAAACACTTGCGCGAAATATCGCGGCAGGCCTTTTTGGCCGTCTGTTGTTGTATGGATCATATCACCCCCCAAACTGGTGAAATTGGCAGGGCTTGCACGCTCTTAGCCACCTTGTTGTTGTGTATACTCTCAAAACCCGCGCCCTTGATAGGCGTCAAGAGCACGTTGACGCCCTGTCGCCGCCTCCACAATGGGCTGTGGATAGATGTCCGTGCTCTGCAAGCCCCAGCTTTTGGGGATTGCTTCGAAATAACTTGTAGCGGTGTCCGGCGGATTACCCTGCCCCTCTGCTATCCACGCTCGGGCATAACCGCGTTCACGATCGAACTTATCAAGCTGCGTGACCGGATTGAACACGCGAAAATAAGGCGATGCATCAGGGCCAGAACCCGCAGCCCATTGCCAGCCCATCGCGTTGCTTGCGGGGTCCCAATCGGTCAGACACTCATCGAACCACGCTTGGCCAATCTTCCAATGGGTCAGCAGATGTTTGGTCAAATAGGAGGCCACAATCATGCGGCCTCGATTGTGCATTTTACCGGTAACATACATTTCGCGCATTGCGGCATCGACGAATTCAATCCCCGTGCGCCCCTGTTTCCACGCGATTACCTCAGGATGATCCGCGTCCTCATTCCACGCGAACTTGTCCCAATCGGGCTTCCAATTACTGTCGAGAATATGCGGCGTGTGATGCATAAGGTGGTAGGCAAATTCGCGCCAAACCAGCTCTTTCAAGAACACCTCAGCGTCATCCTTGCCCTCATGAAGCGCGCGCATGCCTGCGTACCAGCATTGATGCGGGGATATTTCACCAAGCGCTAGGTTTTCGCTGAGTCCAGACGTGCCCCGTGTCGAGGGAATATCGCGACGCTCCACATAATCCGCAACGTCGTTTTCGATGAATTCAGCGAGACGTCCCTGCGCCGCCGCTTCCCCAACTTGCCCGTGACGGGCGACAATTTCACCCCCGCGTCGCATAGCAGCACCCAAGGCCCAATCGCTTTGATCAACGCTTTCCAAACTTCTCTCGTAAGGCTGCACCGACGTCGGTACCGCCAATGGAGCATCGACATCGCGATCCTTCACAGAGCGCCAGAAAGGCGTATAGACCTTATACATGCCGCCCGTTTTGGTTTCGACGGTCCATGGCTCAAACATCAGATGGCCACCAAAACTACGTGCTTCAAGACCTTTGCTGCGTAGGTCCGCCTTGATCGCCGTGTCTCGTGTGACGCAGGCAGGATCATAAAGGCGCGACCAATATACGCCTTGCGCGTCAGTCTCGGTAATCAAGGCGGCCAAAACATCGCCCGCAGGACCTTCGCGCAAGATCAAAGTAATATTGAGCTCCGCAAGCATTTGCGTGAAAACTTCCAAGGCTTTGCCCAAACGCCATTTCGGTGCCGCGCCGAGCCCGTCAACAACATCGTCCTTGATGAAAACAGCGATAACAGGCACTCCAGCCGCGCAGGCTGCGGACAAGGCTGGATGATCAGAAACACGCAAGTCGCGCCTGAACCAAACAATGATTGGTTTTTCCTTGTTCACTCTATGCCCCAAAAATCCGCTAACTTCTTACCAATACACAACTTCGGCTGCAGAGGAGATCAAAGAACTTCGTCCAGCGCGTTCAAAAGCTGATCCATTTCGCCCTTAGACGTGTAGTGGGTAAAGCTAAGGCGCAGAACGCCTTTGTCCATATCAACGCCCATGCCTTCCAGCGCACGGATTGCGTAGAAATCGCCACCGCCCGCCATAACACCGTGCTCAGCCAATCGCGTAGCCAGATCTTCCGCTTTGCGTTGCGAGGCCAGCGCAACTGTTGGCGCGCGTGTCGCCGCATCGCTTGGTCCAATCAAACGCACCGAATTTTTCGCCGTCACGTAGTCGAGCAAGGGTTGCAACAACGCCTCCTCATGGGCGCGCATCAAGTCATGTACACCTGCGCCACGCGCGGCGCCGTCGCCCTTAATCCCGTGATGCGTTGCCAGCTTGTCGATATAATCCGCCATCCCAGCGCTCGCTGCGATTTGAGCGTGGTCCGGCCCTGCAGGTGTGAACCGCGTATAAAGCGATCCTTCGTTGAAATAGTGCCCTTGGTTCGGCAAGGCCTCCCCCAACGCGCGGCGCATGACCATGATCCCTTGATGTGGGCCGTAGGTTTTGTAGGCAGAAAACAGATAAATATCCGGCCTAAGCTCTCCAACATTAGCAATTCCGTGCGGCGCGTAGGACACGCCATCAACGCAAACAAACGCACCCGCCGCATGGGCGCGCGCAGTGATTTCGGTCACGGGATTAATCTCACCGACCACGTTGGAGCAATGCGGAAAGCACACAAGCCGTACTTTTTCGTCCAAGAGATCGTCCAAATCTTTGGGATCAAGATGGCCTGTTTCAGCGTTGATCATCCATTCGCGCACCTCGATTCCACGCTCGGCCAAACGGCGCCACGGACCAGAATTTGCCTCGTGATCCTGATTGGTGACGACGATTGCTTCTCCTTCTTGTAAGAATCCCGCGAACGCCTGTGACAGAACATATGTGTTTTGGGTGGTTGAAGGACCGAATGACACCTCATCCGTCTCGACACCCATAATCTCGGCAAGACGCACACGCGCCTCATCCATTTCGTCCCCTGCAAGGCGCGATGCATCATAGGGACCATAGGGCTGGACTTTGCGCTGCGTGTAATAGCGCATTAGCCGCTCGATCACCGGCGCACATGTGTAACTACCCCCCGCATTTTCAAAGAAAGCCTGCCCTTGTAACACCGCTTCGTTGAACGCTGGGAATTGCGCGCGCACGAAATCCAGATCGAGTGTCATCTTCAAAATCCTCTGTGTATTCAGAGGCTACACAAACGCAAAAGGACCCGGCGCGCAAGCTGCCAGAGCCTCTTTTCCTTTACGTCAGTCTGCAATTACTCGGCAGGTGTCACGCCTGTGATCTCGCTATGCGTCGTTGGCACGTCAACCGCTTTGCGACGACCGTCGTTACAAATCGCTTTGATCAATGCGATTCACATCAAAACCATCACCAAAGAGAACAGCAAGGCCCCGATCGCCTTCGCGGTCTGGACCGCACTTATGCCGCCCGAGATTAGCAAACCGCCAACCACAAGCGCCAAAGCACCACCCCTGAACAGGATAAGCGGACGCGCCTTTGGACCCTCATCACCCGCCGCGTTGACCGTGTTCACGATCAATGCCGCAGAGCCAACAGAGATCACCAAGAAGGTCATCAACAAGACAACGCTCATTATAACCATACCCCAGGACAGAAATTGGCGAATCGGCTCAAGCATGAAGGTGGTCATCGCGCAGCTCTTATCGCCGTTCGCCACATCCAAGATCACGCCATTGGCGTCGCCATTTAGTTCCAGATCAACGGCCGTGCCGCCTGCCCAGGCAAAACAAACAAAGCACATCAACGAGGGTACGATCATCGCACCAAGAACGAATTCATGGATCGCGCGGCCACATAAGATACGCGCGAGGCACAAGCCAACGAAAGGTACAAAGGCAATCCACCAAGCCTATTAGAATAAAGGGCCACCAGCCCTGCCACTGCGCCAATTTGAACGCTTCGGATCCCTCAACACCGTCGGATCCATAGACATTGAATCTCAGCCAAGGCAGCGCCACTAAATAATCCCAAATTCCAACGAAGAATGCGGTCGCGCCAAACAGGATGAAGAATCCAATTAGCAAGATCGACAGAACCAATGCGCGTCAGGCCCGCGACAAACTGCTCCACATCAAATACAAGTGTTTGAGCAACTCCCAAAATTTTCGCAACAACCGCTACTATATATCCCAAAGTACTGGATAGTGCTTTGCTAAACAAAGATGTCAAAGCAGCGCGGATAGTCAGCGGCAAACCACGGCAATAATTAAAGAACGCCAGCGACAGGCCCGCAATCACGTAACAAGCCCATGCGCCTGACCCCCAATACAAGAAGGACCAAACATAGGCCTCGCGCACGTTGTCTTGGCTGAGTGCCGTGTTGACGCCTTGAATAACCGCAGGGTTATTCTTGAAATGCGCAATTGGTTCCGCAACAGCCCGCATCAACATTCCAACGCCAATACCTGCAT
>Ga0206130_10005967_pt1 | contig 14174 bp, 10 predicted proteins | sample Helgoland_Spring_9_FD_148637 | JGI IMG/M metagenome (GOLD analysis project Ga0206130, IMG submission 148637) | Pelagic subsurface seawater microbial communities from Kabeltonne, Helgoland, North Sea - Helgoland_Spring_Bloom_20160512_1 | ecosystem: Environmental > Aquatic > Marine > Epipelagic ... | reverse complement strand
GGCGGATAGCGCCAGCACCATGATCCAATTTGCCCAGACATCGCTTTAGGATATATACGGTCAATACCTGCCTGTTTCGTGCAAAGCCAGAGGAATAGAACACACTAAGGTTAAACATGGACCAACAGGTGGGGTGCTAAACCCCCGCGTTATTTGTGCACCGTAGGCAACCAGGGTGGTAACTCAAATTTCGCATCTGTGTAAGGTTCTGGTGCGATCAGTGCCTGATGTTGATTGGGGCCACGTATTTGGTAAAAAAGATGTGGTATACCAAGGGATGGATCGTGTACCGCATCAGGATAAGGGATCGCGGCCTGCCACTTTTGATGAAAGCGGATCGTGCCAGAAACGCTTCGGTAGGGATAATCGAGTAAGCTTTGGGCCACAGCGCGGTTGATTGCAGCCCCGCCCGGACCGCTTGTGGCACCGGCGATCGAGGATGCTATCGCGTAATGGTGCAAAGATGTATAGGGTTGGCATCCCACTTCGGGCGTTGATTTTGCCCCAAACCGCGCTTTGTATTTGTTCGCAAAGTCGCGGCCCATCTTATCGCGAGGCAGGCCAATCATTGTTCCAACGATTACACCGTTTGCAAGGTCTCCAACGATGTCCGTAAACGTCTTGTGCAATGCACCATACTGCAGATATAGCAAACTTGGGATCGGATTTTGCATGAATTGTATTTGAAATCTGGCCAAGTCACCGGTGTGGTACTGGGTGACAGCAAGCACGGCTGGGTCATGTTGCCGAATACCGTCCAGTATCTCATTCCAATTATCTGTGGGCGACTTGACGATGACTGGTGAGGTCACCGGATACCAGCCAAACTGCCGCGAGGCTGAAATCATCGCATTGGCAATCACGACACTATAGGGCTTGTTACCAGATATCACGGCGATTTTGTTATTGCGCGGTTTCCATTCGCCGGTATCGCGCAGCGAAGAAATGAGTTTGATAAACCCCTGACCATACCAATACTCTGCCGGATCCCCCATGAAACAGCCAAAATATCTGTCGGGGTCGCTCATGACTGTGTCATGGTGTTGGAGCAAAGTGTTGTGATGAATATAGATAACACCGGCATCTGCGATTGCCTCGTATTCGGCGTTTTGGGCGCCAATATTATATCCATTTATAATGGCATGTACTTTATGATTGTTAATCAAGCAATGGGCGGCCCGAACTAGCTCTGCCGGCGATTGCAACCCGGTATCTTCGAAAAAAAGCACGATCTGCTTACCTAAAATTCCTGCGCGCTGATTGATTTCTTCTGCTGCCATAATCATCCCATTACGGAACTCATGACCGTCGGCCGCCGAGGGCCCATGCAGCGGCACCATGCTGCCTATGGGGATTGTCGCATCATTCATCTGTGATCTCTCAATTTATGACAATTCAGGCACCAATTCTGGTTCATAGAGCAGGTTATGCATTGTGACTCGTAATCTTGGCGGGCTGACGGGCTTGATCAGAACTGGAAACCCCTGTTGGCGGATCATGTCAATGAGGGTGGGGTTTGTATCTGCTGTTACTACAATTGCCGGACATGGGGCCTGCAATGTATCGTTGATCTCAATCACCAGATCGGTGCCTTGAATACTTCCCTGCAACCGATAGTCGGTTATGATGAAATCAGGCTCGTTATCCAACGCCAGTATTTGTGGTTGAATATCATTGTACTGGTCAAAAATGATTACATTTATGCCCCAGCGATCCAACAAGTCGACCAGAGCCTGACGCAAGATTTGGTCATCCTCAAGCACAATGACTGTCAACCCGGCAAATTCACCGCCAATACGCTCGTTGATCTCGGGCTCTCCAATATCACTGTGCCAGATATTGCCTGTCGGCACCTCGATTGAAAACACTGAGCCTTTGCCCGGGATGCTTTTGACTGCAATTTTATGGTGTAAAACCTCTGCGAGACGCTGCGCTATATTCAGGCCCAATCCAAGACTGTGTTTTCGGTACATTTGCGCATCAGAAATTCTGAAAAATTCCTTGAAAATATTTTCATGGTTTTCGGATTCAATACCGCTGCCTGTATCCCAAACCTCAATCCTGATATGATCGCCAGCTTGCCGGCATCCGATCAAAACCCCCCCGGTTGCGGTATAGCGCAGCGCATTGCCAACGAAATTGCTGAGAATACGTTCCAGCAAAGCCCGGTCACTTACCAATGCCAGACGCGACGGCCGCACCCTTAGCTCCAGCCCTTTTTCCTCAGCCTGATGGCCAAACTGAATCTTCAGGCGCTCTAGAATTGTCCAGAGTTGAAACGTTGATGGTCTTGCCTCGACACGGCCTGCATCCAATTGGCCTATGTTGAGCAAAGCCCCAAGTAAATCCTCCATGATAGACACCGATACATCCATATTATGCAGCGCCTGTTGGCGGATTTCTTCAGATTGAGTCTCGATACAATTATAGATCAAAATCTTTAGGGCGGCCAAAGGTTGACGTAAATCGTGATTGGCGGCGCGCAAAAACCGGGACTTTACTTGCTCGGTATCAGCAGACTTGTCCCGTTCAGTTTTTAATGTCTGCTCATTGCGCACCGTATGTGTGACGTCTTGCAAAAAGCTAACGAAGCCACCCTTCTCGTCCGGAAAACACTCCAGCCGATATATACTACTGTCGGCAAATACCAATTCGCGGGTAAGGTTGCCTTGCATTGCAGCTTTTTCGGTTGTGATCCAATCTTGTTTCGATTGCCGGATGATGATGTCGCCCTTGTCCACCACCACTGCCAAAAAAGCGTCGTAGGTGAGCCCCTTCAGGTCTTGAGAGTTTTCTATATTAAAACGTCTAGAAAACGCTGAATTGCAAGTGACAAGTTGATTTGAATCCGACCAAACGGCAAACCCATGTCCCAAAGCTTCAATGCCACGCGTCAGCGTGTCTAGAAGGGTTGTTTCGCCATTGCCGAGGTTGCCTTCCATGCCCTTCAGGTCTCTTTGCGCAGTAATTCGACGTTTTCAACCGCAAAACGAATGGCGGACTCGCGCGTTGTCAGGCTTAATTTTTTCATCGCATTTCCGAGATGCACCCGCACAGTTTGGCGGCTAATTATCAGAGTGTCAGAGATTGTAGCAAGAGACATCCCTCCACCAAGGTAACTCAGTATTTTGCGTTCTCGGGCGGTCAGTTCTTGGATGGAGGTCAAGCGTTTGTCAGAGTGGCCGAAGGATGTGTGACTGGAGCCTGATGTGACACGTGATAAAATCTCTCGTGGAAACGCCACTTCCCCAGATATGACACGGATCAGGGCACGTTTGATTTCGGTAGCATTTGCCGACTTAGGTATGTAGCCTACAACTCCATAACTTATTGCTTTTAAGACATACTCTGGGTCTTCATGGATGGATATAACAACAAAGGGCACGGTTGGAAATTTCAGCCGCAGTAATCCTAAACCGTCAAATTCATTAAAACCTGGCATAATCAGATCTACCAGAACCAGCCCAATTTCGGGTGTGTCGGACAGGGCTTGCAAGGCCTCATGGAAATTGCTGGCTTCTAGCGATCGGTATCGTGATCCAAGGCTTTTTGTCACTTGCTTTAATGATTCTCGAACCACCCAGTGATCGTCGGCAATCAGGACGGTCATCTCTTGGGGTGGTGGTGTCAGATCTGCAAGTTGTTTACTTGTGTCCGTCATGCGGGATAGGTTTCCTTCATCCTGCTCTCGAGCGCCGATGAAATTGAGATCCACGCGCTTGAGAATGTTTGCTTGGCAAAGTGGAGTCCGTGCCTCACGCAATAATATCTCTCTACACCTACCTGTATATGAAATCAAACTTTAGCTATAATTTATATATCAAAAGTTTAAGTTGACTCAACTTAAGTCTAGACACTATGTCTAGTGCTAACGGTACTCGACACATTTTCAAAATTTTATATCGACACATTTTTGAATTGGGAGATTAAGATGAAGACGAAAAAAACCGCTTTATTGACACTGAAGACCAAGAGAAAGCCAGCGAAACTGGACCGGCGGGCAGTGGTTAAAACCCTAGCTTTAGGCGGGGCGTCGACGGCGGCATTTGGCCTGAGCGCTCCGGCAGTAACCGCGGGATTGAGCGATAAAATTTTACTTGGGGTCCCATCCTCGCTCTCGACTCCTTACGGGGTGGCTGATGACACCGATCACCTAAACGGCACAACACTTGCGATGGAAGAAATCAACGCCTCAGGCGGTATTTTAGGCCGAGAATTGGATTTATTTGTTCCCGATGTGGACAAGCTTTCACCGGAAAGTGCACGCCAGACCATTGCTGCTTGTATCGACAAAAAAGTTCATGCGATTTCGAATGCTTTTTTGTTCGCACCTATCCCGGCGATGGACGAATCTGCCAAATACAAGTGCCCCTATCTTCAGGGCAATACCCAACGGAATGCGACGGAGGCGTTTAAGTCAAACCCCTCAAAATACAGTCATGTGCTGCAAACTGATCCTTCCGAAGTGAACTATGGTTGGACTTATCCTCTTTGGTTAAAGCACATGGAAGAAGCGCAAGGTTGGGTTCCTAAGAATCGTAAAATCCATATTGTGGCGGAACAGGTGGGTTACAATCAAACCATTCTCAAAGCTGCTAAAGAAGCGATTCCGCGCTATAACTTTGAGCTCGCCGAAGTGACCGATATTCAATATCCGGTCAACGATTGGGGGCCGGTCATACGGCGACTGAAAGAAGTAGATGCAGGCGCGATTATGATAAACCATTGGGTTGCCGCAGAATATGCCGCCTTTTGCAAACAATTTGTCGCTGATCCGGTACCCGGTTCATTAGTTTATCTGCAATATGGGCCATCACAACCAGAATTTCTTGAACTGGGTGGCCGTGCAACTGAGGGTTTTTGCTGGAGCACTGTTCTTGGAATATATGGTGATCAAATAGGTCAGGATTTCCGCAAGAAATACCTTGCACGGTTCTCCGAGTTCGTAGGCAATATGGGGCTGGTTTATACCGGAAATGGCTATGACATTGTCCAGTACCTCAAGCGATCATGGGAAGCGACAGGCGATCCCGAAGACTTTGCGGCCAATGTGGATTGGATTCGTAACAACCCGTACCGCGGGGTCTGTGGTATGATGGATATGCGCAACGAATTTCAAGAAGCTCTTCACTATCCCGACAATGGTTTTGGCAACCAGTCCGCCGATCTTGAGGGGGGTATGAGCCAGCTGTTTGTTCAGGTTCAGGGTGGGGAGCATAAGATAATCTGGCCAAATAAGATAGCAGAAGCAACGCTTCAGGCCTCTCCCTGGTGGTAAGTCATTTGTTGGGTGCGACTTCCGAAATGTTGCACAGCAGCGCATCCACGCTGTTTTCATGTAACAACCTGTCTTTGGACTTGGCTGGACGGGAAATCCTATCAAATATTGGCTTTGATCTTGAGCCCGGGACAGTCCTTGGAATTATCGGCCCGAACGGGGCCGGTAAGACCAGTCTGCTGGAAATTCTATCTGGGCGGTACAAGCCCAAAACTGGCCGTGTGGTTTTAGAGGGCGAAGATGTCACCGATCTCCAGTTATTTGAGCGGGCTAGACTTGGTATCGGCCGGACCTATCAAACACCGATAGTCTGTGACGAATTGACGGTTGGCGAAACCTTTAAGGCCGCCCGTCAAGCCTTTAGGCCATTTCTGACCCGGTTTGATGCTGAGTATGGCGCTTCACTGGTCAATTTCACCACCTCTTATGATGCTCAAAATGCGCAATTGAAAACCTTTGATCGTCGTAAATTGCTGCTTGCGAACCTGTTGATGCGCAGCCCAAAAGTGTTGTTGATGGATGAGCCAGCTGCCGGTTTGATCAATGCTGAAATTGACGAAATTGACCAGATACTTCGGCGACTTTCCAAAGAAATGAACATTTCTGTGGTGATTGTTGAACATCGAATGGAGTTGCTGGATTCAATTGCTGACCGTGTGATGGTGATGGATGCCGGCCAAGTGATTGCGCAAGGCAAGATGGATGACGTCATCAAAAGTCCTGCGGTGCGTGCAGCATATTTTGAAACTACCTGAACCTTTCGGAGAGATCGCAATGACTGAGATATTGAATGTTAAGGGGCTTTCAGCAGGGTATGGGCCGTTGCGGGTAATCCACGATCTGGATTTGGTGATTAATTCGGGCGAACGGGTTGGTCTGGTGGGGTTGAACGGGCATGGCAAAACGACACTGTTTTATGCCATCGCTGGTCTGACCGGATGGCAACGCGGATCGATTATATTGAACGGACAACAGATTGGCGCGACGCGCAGCCAAGGACCGGGGCGTTATACACATCATATTGTACGTAAAGGGCTGGCTATAATGCCACAGGGAGACGAGATATTTACTGGTCTCTCGGTCGAAGAACACCTTGATAGTGGTGCCTTTACTAAAGACAGCTGGCGCCAACGAAAAGAGCGCAAGGAGCGGGTTTTTGATCTTTTTCCGCCGTTGCGCCGCTTGATTAAGACGCCCGTGGGCAGATTGTCAGGGGGCGAACGCCGCATGGTATCGATTGGCCGTGGTTTGATGACAGATGCTAAGCTCTATCTTGCCGATGAACCCACACTTGGACTTGCGCCTAAAATTGGGATCGCGGTGATGCAGGCCCTGCTTGCGATCGATTTGCAGGACAGTGCTATGTTTATCGCCGAACAAAACATTTCGCTGCTGGAAGGCAAAGTTGATCGGGTGATTGGCATGCATGCGGGAAAATTAAAGGGCGATGCGTCGTCTGCCTTAAAATTTACAGCATAGTGGGACTGAAATGGACATTATCTATATTTTGATAAATGCAATCGTTGTCGCCTCGATTTATGGCTTGGTGGCGGTGGCTGTCTCAATCACTTGGTCTAGTCTGGGACTAATTAATTTAGGTTATGGCTTTGTCTTTTCCTTCGCCGGATATGGCGCATGGTTGATTTCGAAAATGATCTCTGAAAACCCTTTGTTGGTGGCTGCTGCCGGAATAGGGACGGGCGCCCTCGGTGGAATATTAATGTGTCTGATAGTGTTTATTCCTCTGCATGATAAACAAAACTTTACTGCCAGAGGGATGATCGCAACCTTGGCAATCAGTTTGATTGGGTCTCAAGGCTTGCTGATGTATTTTGGCCCTCGGCCAAAATCCTTGCCAGAAATTTTTGGGTTCTGGAAGATAGAGTTTGGCGGTGTTGTTCTCACATCGGATAAAATAGGCATTGTTGCCTGCTCTGTACTGATGCTGGTCGTGGTTGTGCTTTGGATGCGCAGCAGTCGCCGGGGCCTTGAAGTGCGCGCAATGATGATGAACCCTCATGCCGCATCAATCGTCGGAATTGGCATTCGAAGCACTGGCCTTTATGTCATGGCCATGACCGGTGCTATGGCCGGTCTGGCCTCGGTTTTACTGTCGCAAACCTATTATATTGCCCCCTTTAGTGGGCTGACCCCTTTAATTAAAGGTGTCAGCATTGCGCTGTGTGGAGGTTTGGGCAGCGTACAAGGGGCCGTCATTGCTGCCATTATCTTGGGTTTTACCGAAGCCGCCACTGCGAGGTTTTTGGGCGGGCAATATGTTCTAATGACACAATTTTTGGTGATCATTTCGATCTTAATCATTCGCCCAAGAGGCATTTCGGGACTATTGGACAAGGCGAGAGAGCAATGAATGACGCGAACAAACAAGACTATGTATGGAAAAACCCTCTGAAAGTCTGGGATACAAGCGGTCTCAATAAAGATGTCGTTTCTATCCCGGTGCCGGACCCCAAAGAAATGTGGGATCAGCACAAACAATATGCTGTGCCTTTGTACAAGGTTGGTCGCCTCAAGCATTATCACATCTGGTCTCACCATGGCGCACAGTTATGGCGCAGGATGCGGTGGTGGCCAACCCGTAGGAACCTCTTGCATGTCAAGGGACAGTATAATCGGAAGACTTTAAAAGCGGAAAAAAAGATACTTGACCGCAGACCAATATATTGGGCGCTGGGCCTGCTGATTATTGCAATGGGTCCCTTACTTTTCCCGACCTCAATGGAAAATGCTCTGCTGACTGCGGGTGCGATTTTTTGCATTTTTGCGGCGATAAATATTTGCTGGACATTGATTATTGGTACCGCCAGCATTTTCTCGCTTGCAACCTATGCCATTGTCGGGGTCGCGGCTTTTTTAACGTCTTGGCTTTCAATCACATACGGAATGCCGTGGTATTTCTTGCCGGTGGTTGGTGGTGGGGTCGGTTTAATCATGGGGGGTATTATTGCTCTACCTGCCTTGCGTTTGGACGGGTTTTATTACGCTTTATTGACGCTGGGTTTAAACGAACTCTGTCGGGTTTTTTTTACAACATCAAAAGCGTTTGGCTCTGCGTCTGGTGGGCTTTACGGGGCCTCTTCGTTTATTTCTGAATTCTGGACGCCAAAAGCGCAATCTGTGGTGTCTTACTACAGTGCCTTTGCGGTAATGATCGCTGCTTTATTTTTATTTCGCTTTATTAATGGCAAGCGTCTTGGGCGTATTTTGCGCATGGCTCCTGAAAAACGCGAAGCCTTTGCTGAGGCTTGCGGGGTTGACTATCGGCGCGCCCGAGTAACAATTTTCATTGTCACCTCTGGTGGCCTTGGTTTGATCGGGGGGGGTTATAGCGCTCAATACCGGGGCGTGGGGTTTTCAATTTTTAGTTTTGACACGGTTCTTCTGGGCCTTGCGATGCTCACAATTGGCGGGATTGGCAAAGCTGAGGGCGCTATTCTCGGCACGCTGGTGGTTGTATTTCTCGATAAAGTTATGCTGGAACTGGGGCCGATCCGGCATTTGATGATTGGTGGCCTGATGCTGTTTGCGGTCTTGTTCCTCAATAACGGCTATTTCGGGATCAAAGCTCAGTTTAATGCTTGGCGGGAAAAAAAATGCGGCGAGTGGCGTTCGGCGCGCGCTGAAAAAGGCGGCGAAGCCCTGCCTGAGGAAGCGACGGAAATTGAGGATAAGGATGATTTGTATTTTCGGCGCTATGACAAAGTTCAGCGCGATTACCTCAAGCAATTAATTTGCCCGGAGATTATCGAAGAGCACCGGCAAAAACCCCTTGGGCAGCATAGTGAGGCGCTTGAACGGGTGCTGCTGTATTTCCGGCGCGCCAAGATGGACGATAAATACGCGCTGCACCGATTGGGTGCGAAAGGCCCCTTTAAGATCATTGCCTTCTCGGGCACGCGGGGGGTGTCGCCACGGATCGTCGAAGACAGGGAGTATGCATCGGAGGAAGAGGGATATCATGGGGTCTTTATGCGCCGGGTGTATGACCTGATGGAATCCTGAGATGACCGGCGGGCAGGAGGAAACTATGACACAGACAGACGATGGTTTGAACCACGACGCAGATCAACATGCGTTTGCGTATTTCAACGCAAAGCAACGGGAATACCTGAAGTCGGTTCTAAGAGACGAGATCATAGACGAATATCGCAGATCGCCGCTTGGGCGGCATAGCGAGCCCTTGGAGCGCCTTTTGGCCCATTTTCGCAGACTGCCACTGGGTCAGCAATACGCATTGAGACGTGGCGCAGATGGCGGGTTCCGGATGATTGCATTGTCGGGGCGGCGTGGGGTTCGACCTAGTGATGTTGGACCGGATGTGTTTGCGACAATTGAGCAGGGCTACATTGGTATATTTCTCAAACAAATTAATGATATGATGGATTCTTAAAATGGCAGAGCAAAAGATATTTGGATATGGCAATAAAATTTCTGTCAAACAAGGCGAAGAAATCAGCTTTCATGTGAATGTCGATGGCGCAGTTACAGCGGCCGCCCAATTGGTGCAGTTGATACACGGCGATACGCATCCGGATGGTCCGGGTCATCTGGAGCGAGAGATCGACAATCCGATCAACGGCATATGGCAGGTCACTAAACAGTTCACCCAACTTGGCAACTTTCTCAATGTGGAGGACCCGGACCAAAACCTAAAACTCGAGGGCGCTTTTACAATGTTTTGCCATATCTGGCCGACTATGCCGAAAAAAGGCGTGCGTCAAACAATTATGGGGCGCTGGGATAAGCTCACAAATGAAGGATTTGCCCTTGGTATCAGCCCGCAGGGATATCTTGAATTCTGGGTTGGCGATGGCAAAGCGGTCGACTATATCACCGCTGAATTGCCACTAATGACGCGTGTTTGGTATTTTGTTGGGATATCATATGATCCTAAAAGTGGCATCGCCACGCTGTATCAAGAAGGGACGCTGAACCGCTATAATTCGATTGTCGGGCCGGTTGCGCCTTATGATTTTTCTTCACATGTTGAAACTAAATTTAGATTCCGTAACAAAAATCGGGCGGACATACCGTTTTTGATCGGTGGTGCGCGTGACAATCATACGCTGCGTGGACCATTTGTTAATGATCTGTATGCGGGAAAATTCGACCGCCCTTGTGTATGCAATCAGGTTATGAATCGGTCTCAAATGGATGGATTTGCGGCTGGAAAGCGACCGAAACAAGACTAAATAGTTGCATATTGGGACACAAGTAAAGGTCTTGATGACGAGGGCATGGGCCATACGATCTTAGATACCGGGCCGTATGGGTTAAACGGGGAAGGTATCAACCACCCTGTGCGGTGTATGACTGGCTGGAACTGGGCCGGTCGTGATGATTGTTTTCGTCTCAACCCAGATCAGTACGGTGGGATTGAATTTCATCCTGATACTGTTGGACGCGGGCCAAGGGCTTGTAAGTTTTTCCCTAGCGAAGGGCGATATCAAGCTGGACCGTGGCGCAACGGCGCATGATATCCAGTTGATTGCCCCAAACTCGATTGTCACGCGCGACAATGATTCAAGTGATCTGCGCGCTGAAAATAATGTTTTGATAGCGGGCTCTGTTGATAAAAATGGTGTGCTGGGCCGGGTCACAAGCTTTCTTGTGGAAAGCGATATTATTGCGAAAGACGGTGGCGTAGCCATTGCGGCCAATACCATCGCTACGCCACATTCGATCACGGGAGGGGCCGGTGGTATCGGACTGGATGCGAAAATCATTTCACTGGTTGGCGATATCGAAACGACAGGGGGCGACCTGCGCCTGATTGGTGATACATCGGTTTCCTTTACGCAGGCTTTGGTTATAAACGGCCGTATCGTTGCGCAATCCGCAGATATTTCAATGTCAAAACAAGCGGATCTGACAGCCAGCGGCTCTGTCGTTATGATGGGCGGGTTAGATGCAGACGGCAATCTGCTCCGCTCTGATGAAATTGCTTCGGCCAACGCAAGTGTTACATCACAAAACGGTGACGTGATCTTTGCAAGCGATAATATCGAAATTGTTGATGTGATCGCAGGTGCGGGCAACGTTGTGATCGAAAGTGATACACTTTTAATCAACGACGTTGCTTCAACTAAAGGGACAACCTTTATTCAAGCCAATGACAGCGTGGTGCTGAACGGTGCGATGGCTTCTGGCAAGTCAATTGAGATTGTTACAAGTGATTTCTTCACCAAAGCGCTGAGAGGCGATGACAACACAATCTCAGCCGTCAACAACGTCATTATCGCTGGGGGATTTGATGATGATGGAAATGTTGTCCGTGCTGAAAGGGTGAGCACTAAACGCGATATCCTCAGCACTAAGGGGTCCATCTCAATTGCAGGGAATACGACGAACATTGGGTCCATGACGGCGGCAAAAGGGACCGCACATGTCGACACTGCCAAGGGTGCGCTCAGCGCAGTTACGGCCCAGTCAGCGTTCCTCAAGTCCGACGATACGCTGGCCTTGAAAAAAGACATCACAGTGACTGAAGGTATCGTTGTCTTCGGGAAAAACCTCGACATTTCTGGCGATGACTGGAGCGCTGGTAGCGGAGGTATTTTGATCGCGGGCGGTATGAGCGACAAAGATCAGGTTTCTGCAGCCACGAGCCTCATCAATGCGGCAAATTTGACAAGCACGTCCGGTAACATCGTTGCAAAGGGTGGCGCGCTTTCTAACTCGGGTTCTGTGAGCGCTGAAAAGGGCTCCGTTCAAATCTCTATGAACGAAATCAATAAATTGGGCGATATTAAAGCTTCAAAAGGCTCAGTGGTCATCTCAGCCAAAAACCAGATCAATAGTGGTGGAGACCTTCTTGCCGGTGACCAAATCGTGGTGTTGGGCAAGACACTCAACTTCTCGGAGGGTTCCAAAGCGAACGCAGGTAAGGACATCTTTATTGGCGGTAGGCTTGATGAAGAGGGTCGCCTTGAAAGGGCTCGTCAATTCACCAGCTCAGCAAAGATCGCCAGCACCTCAGGGCAAGTGGTTGTTGTAGCTGACTCCATCTTCAACTATGGGGGGCTTTCCAGCATAACCGGCGGTATCGCCGTTAAGGCCGATAAAATAAACCATATGGGCGACCTAGACGCCGGTGGGTCGTTGCATATTGAGGCCGTTAAGGGCGTCAGTCTCAGCCAAAACATTAGCTCAGGCGGTCAAGTCACTCTGTTGGGCCAGTTTGTGAATACGGGCGACTATAATGTTAGCGCTGAAAGTCATATTGTTCTTGCCCGGGGAGCGGACAGCGAAGGCACGCTTCTGAACGCTAAAACCGTGACAACCAACGGCGCAATTCTGGCTAAAGACGGCGCAGTTGTTATTGGTGGCGAAACAGTTGACAATAGCGGCAGTTATACAGCCACAAATGGGGATGTGCTTGTCATTGGAGGTACGATTACCAACCTTGGCGCCATTTCTGCCAATGGCGGCGATGTTCATGTCACAGCAACGACAAGCGCAAAGCTTTCAGGCAATGTAACGGCCAAGGACTTTGCAGCAATTCTTGCACCGACCATCACAAATTCAGAAACATCTGTTTCCGCAGGCAACGGTATTTTGTTTGCTGGAGGCGTTGAAGAAGGCGACGTCCCAACGCGGGCCGATAGCGTTTCTCTGATGTCTGATTTGAGCACCAAAACGGGTGATATCGTGTTCTTTGGTGACGTAATTAGTAACTCAGGCGATGCCGCGTCTGGTGATGGCAACATTCGTGTCTTTGCAGCCGGAAATGTCGCCTTTGGCGGCCTGAGCGCGTCGAAGGGGTACGTAGATATTCGTGGGGCACAGACAGCTGACCTGAACGGGGATATCTTAGCAAAGGACAGCATCAGCGTTTTCGGTAACAAGATCACACTTGTGGGTGATGCCATTGCGGATGGTATGATTGCCTTTGGCGGAGGCGTTGTCAGCGAAGATCAATCTTTGTCACAGGCTTTGAGCTTTGAGGTTTATGACGGTGATATTACCAGTGCCAATGAAGATGTGATAATATACGCGGCCAACGTGATGGCAAACCAAGGCGTGATCACCTCCAAGGCCGGAGATATTCTGATTGGCGGTAATACATTATCTGGCTCTACAGCTTATGAAGCGAGCAAAGGCGATGTCTTCTTTCAACTGGAAAACTCTCTGACCCTAAACGCGGGGGCTAATGTTACAGCAGGCGGTAATGCAGTCCTTATTGCAGATAAGACTTTGGTGAACTCTGTTGTTAATGCAGTGAATGATATCGTTCTTGCAAGCGCCATTGATGAAAACCAAAAACCTGTTTCAGGCACCTCCGTCATGATTGGTAGTGGCGGGTCTTTGACCACTACCGAAGGCAACACAATTATCGCTGCGGATCTATTTGGATCAAGTGGTTCTGTTTCGGCAGTAAAGGGTGCGATTGGCATATGGGTTGACAGTCTTACAGACACTGGAAATATCTCGTCAAAGAAGCATTTGGTGATTGAACTTGCTGGTACTTCTACTCTGAACATCAACGGCTCTGTGTCTGGAGGCGAAGGCACCGCGCTCTTTGCTAATAAGATCGCTGTGGCCTCTGGCGGCACCGTTAAGGGTGGCGGCGGTGCCGTTTATCTTGGTGGCGGCGTTAACGATGAAAATGAGTTGTTGCGGGCAAACTCTGTGACAAACAGCGGTGTGATCAACGGAGAGAACGGGGACGTACGAATTGCGGCTGAAACGATTAAAAGCAGTGGTACCTTAACTTCCGGAACTGCAGATTTGTTTCTCACGGGGGGTACGATAACGACGGCAGCACTTTCGGGAGGTAAAATAGGGCTGATAGCTGATAAGGACATTAACCTTCAGGGCAGTGTCACAGCCTTGGATCGTTTTTTGGCTAAGTCAGACGAGGCTGATGTCCATG
>Ga0206130_10005963_pt1 | contig 14183 bp, 9 predicted proteins | sample Helgoland_Spring_9_FD_148637 | JGI IMG/M metagenome (GOLD analysis project Ga0206130, IMG submission 148637) | Pelagic subsurface seawater microbial communities from Kabeltonne, Helgoland, North Sea - Helgoland_Spring_Bloom_20160512_1 | ecosystem: Environmental > Aquatic > Marine > Epipelagic ... | reverse complement strand
CTCATAATCGACAAACAAAGCTTCTGTTTGAAATACCTGCCAGTCACTAGAAATCATTAAGGCAGCAAAAATATTATTTGCAGCATGGAATCCCATAGAAAGCTCAAGTCCATTATCAAATAAAGTCAATAAACCCAAAAATAAGCCCAGTAATACGTAATGTGAAAGCACATGAACACCAATTGCTTCAATTTCCGGATTCCCCAAGTGAATGAGTCCAAAAAAGAATCCAGATAAAACCACAGCTTGAATATTTGAACCTAATCTTCGCTTAATTCCTTGAAGTAAATACCCCCTAAATAATAACTCTTCTATTGTTGTTTGAATAGGAATGATTAAGCAAGCTATGAGTAGCAAAGGAAAAAACGTATTCCATTCAAAGCTCCATATGATATCATCTGAAAAACAAATTTGAAGCGCAGAAATGATCGTTAGGAAAAAAAAGACAATAAAAAAGCTAGTACAAATCCGCATCCAGTCTAACTGGTCGCGTCCTGTAAAAACAGAAAGAACTGGTCTTTTATGAATCCATTTAATGGCCACAAGGAAGATTACAAAAGAGAGCGTAAATGGCAGTAGCATCCAAAATAACACACGATTAGAACCCAACACTTGAATGTATTGAGAGGTGTCTGGGGCCTGAGATGTAGCAAAATCTTTTGCGTATTCATAATCGAATAACAAACCGCTTCCACCCAAAAAATATGCGATAAGAACAAGCGAAACAGTAGCGACCACCATTGGAATGGATGATGGATACTTTTTACTTGAATCTATAAACTGAGTCATGAGAACATATCTCTCATCTGCTTGAAGAACCCTTTATCTTTGTCACCTGCTTTTGGTTGAAAATTTTCTGATTTTTTCAACTTCTCAATAATTGACTTTTCGTCTTTTGATATTTTAGTTGGTGTCCAAACATTGATGTGCGCAAATAAATCTCCCGAACCATACCCCTGAACATTTGGCAAACCTTTACCCCTAAGACGAAGTACTTTACCACTTTGCGTTCCTGGGTCGATTTTAATTTTGACCTTACCTGACAGGGTAGGTATTTCAACACTTTCGCCTAGAACAGCGTCCATAAAACTCACAAAAGCTTCGTAATGAACATTATCACCATCTCTTTTCAGCTCAGCGTGCTCAACCTCTTCAATTACAACCATGAGATCACCTGGAACACCATTAAATGGCCCCGCATTACCTTTTCCACGAACATTTAGCTGCATACCTTCTTCAACTCCTGCAGGAATCTCAATCTCAATAACCTCCTCTTGACGCTTCAAACCATTCTGATCGGCGTCTGATGGTCTTTTATCTATAATCTTTCCGGAACCCTGACAAACATTACATGCAGATTGTGTTTGCATTGCTCCAATAAAGGTTTGAGCCATTCTTGTTATCCTTCCTGAACCATTACAAGTAGTGCAGGTTTTAAAAGTAACTCCGTCTGCATTAACCAGTTTATTGACTTTTATCTTTTTCTTTACACCATTTGCGATATCTTCGAGCGTCATTTTCATTTTTACTCGAAGGTTAGAACCTTTAACCGTGCGAGATCCACCACCTCGACTACCGCCAAAACTGCCACCAAATGCACCACCAAATATATCTCCAAATTGAGAGAATATGTCATCCATATTCATTCCTCCTCCACCAAAACCTTGGCCCATTCCAGCATGACCATATTGGTCGTATCGGGCTTTTTTATCACCATTACTCAATACTTCATATGCCTCAGCAGCCTCTTTAAAGCGTTCTTCAGCGTCAGCATCGTCTGGGTTTTTATCAGGATGGTACTTTAAGGCCAATTTCCTGTAAGCCTTTTTAATTTCGGATTCAGAAGCATTTTTGCTTAAACCTAAAACCTCATAATAATCTCTTTTCTGACTCATCTATATTTGTTTTATTGCCCCACAACAACCTTTGCGAATCGCAAAACTTTGTCGTTCAAAAAATATCCTTTTTCAACATCATCAATAACCTTTCCCTTCATCTCCTTGTCCTCTGTTGGCATATTGGCAATGGCCTCATGGATTTCCGGATCAAAGGCAGCTCCTTTTGCTTCCATTGCTTTAAGTCCCTTTGATTGCAATAGTCCAGTATACTTATTGTAAATAAGACTAAAACCCTCTTTAATACCGTTTATATCCTCGGATGTTTCATTGTTGGCTATAGCTCTTTCAAAGTCATCAATAACAGGAACAAGATCTTTTAAAAGGTCAGCATTCGCATTGGTAATCAAATCTAAACGTTCTTTATTCGTACGTTTTCGATAGTTTTCGAATTCCGCATATAGGCGTAAGAACCGATTGTTCAGTTCATTGAATTTTTCCTCAGCAGTTGGCTCTTTTTTCGACTCCTCAGCTTCGGTAGTTTCATTCACTTCGGTTTTAGCCTCATTAACCTCTTCTGTTTCCTTCGTTTTTTTATTGTCTTTTTTATTTTTCACAGCCATATTATAATCTTTGCTTATGCGATGTCAAAGATACTGCCACATTTGTTATTCCGCCATGCTGTCATGTTTTTTTTTCATTTACACGAAATTGTGTCAGATTTTAAAATACTTTATTACCTTGGCGCACCAAAACTTAACAGCTAAATGCTACAAAACGAATTTCAAAAAATAGTTGAATCTAGAAGAAGTAATAGAAGTTTTGACCCTGATGTTGAAGTTCCCAATGAAGTTATCGAGCGTGGCCTTAAGAATGCAATACTTGCTCCAAACAGCAGTAATATGCAGCTTTGGGAATTTCATTGGATCGAGAGTCGTGAATATCTAGATGCGCTAATACCACTCTGCTTAAATCAGTCCGCAGCAAAAACAGCTAAACACATGGTTGTTTTTATCACACGGAAAGACAAATGGCGCAGCCGAGCGAAATGGAATTATGAAAAGATCAAAGAAAGTTTGGATGGCAGACCTGGAAAGCTTCAAAATAGGGCTTTGAATTATTATAAAAAGCTAATTCCTCTAGTCTATTTTAATGACCCAATTGGAATCGCCTCATTTCTAAGAAAATTGACAAGTTTTCTATTAGGCATAAGGAAACCCTTCTATCGTCTAGGAGGGAAAGCAGAACAACGGATTGTTGTTCATAAGTCGTGCGCGCTTGCTGCACAAAACTTTATGCTCTCTATTGCCGCAGAAGGTTTACATTCATGCCCAATGGAGGGGTTTGACAAAAAAAGAGTCAAGCGCCTCCTTCAATTACCAATAGGGGCAGAAATCAATATGATAATATCCATAGGTAAAGGAACAGAAAAAGGAGTATGGGGACCAAGATATCGTGTTCCTTTTGACGAGGTTGTTAAAAGAAAATAAGGTGCTGCTTAGGCATCCTTACCGTTAGAGCTTTCTTTCTTTGAGCCTTTTGACTTTTTCTTAACCGCTAAACCATCTTTGGTGGTATTCAAATCCATAGTAATCTTCTCACCATCTTTGAAGTTGGATTTAATAATCTCCTCAGCTAAAGGGTCTTCGATATATTTCTGTATCGCTCTTTTTAAGGGACGGGCACCGAATTTCTCATCATAACCTTGATCTACAATAAATTCTTTCGCTTTCTCAGTGAGTTTTATATCAAACCCTAAAGATAAAATTCGAGCATATAAATTAGCCAACTCAATATCTATAATTCTATGAATTTCTTTTCTCCCTAATGACTTGAACATAATCATGTCATCAATTCTGTTTAGAAATTCAGGAGAGAAAGCCTTTCTTAAGGCATTTTGTATGACCGACTTGACATTCTCGTCTTTTGATTCCTGCTGAGCTTGTGTACCGAAACCAACACCAGTACCAAAGTCAGCCAATTGACGCGCTCCTATATTGGATGTCATGATTAAAATAGTATTCTTAAAGTCAATTTTACGACCTAAACCATCTGTCATATGTCCGTCATCTAAAACCTGAAGTAGTAAATTGAATACATCAGGATGCGCCTTTTCAATTTCATCAAGCAAGATTATGGCGTATGGCTTTCTTCTCACCTTTTCCGTAAGCTGTCCACCTTCTTCATAACCAACATATCCTGGAGGTGCTCCTACCAATCTCGAAAGAGAAAATTTCTCCATATACTCTGACATGTCAATACGTATAAGCGCCTCTTCAGTATCAAACAACTTCTTTGCAAGCACTTTTGCTAGCTGTGTCTTACCAACACCTGTTGGTCCTAAAAAGAAGAAAGAACCTATTGGTTTGTTTGGGTCTTTAAGACCAGCTCTGTTTCTTTGTATAGCTTTTACTACTTTGTCAACAGCTTCGGTTTGACCAATCACAAGGTTTTTAATCTCATCAGACATCACAACCAATTTACCAGTCTCAGATTGAGACACTTTTGTAACTGGAATTCCACACATCATTGAGACAACCTCAGCGACATTCTCCTCAGTAACAGCTATCTTGTTGTTTTTAGATTCCTCCTCCCATTTGAGTTTTGCCGCTTCAAGTTTTTCAAGAAGCTTGCGCTCATCATCCCTTAATTCAGCAGCCTTTTCATATTGCTGAGAACGTATTACCTGAGCTTTTTCCTCTTTGAGCTCTTCTACTTTAGTTTCAATTTCTGTAATTTCTTTTGGAACATTGATGTTTGTGATGTGCACCCGAGAACCAACCTCATCAAGAGCATCAATGGCCTTATCTGGCAAATGTCTGTCCGTAATATAACGTTCTGTCAGCTTCACACAAGCCTCTATAGCTTCATCGGTGTAACTAACAGAATGATGGTCCTCATAACGTTCCTTAATATTCATAAGGATTTGAATCGTCTCTTCTGTGTTCGTTGGTTCGATAATTACTTTTTGAAACCTTCGTTCTAAAGCACCATCTTTTTCAATATGCTGTCTATACTCATCAAGAGTCGTTGCACCAATTGCTTGAAGCTCCCCTCTTGCAAGAGCCGGCTTAAACATATTTGAGGCATCTAACGAACCACTTGCGCCTCCAGCTCCAATAATAGTATGTATTTCATCGATAAATAAAATAACATCAGGATTTTTTTCGATTTCTTGCATAACAGCCTTCATACGCTCTTCGAATTGCCCTCGGTACTTCGTTCCTGCTACTAGAGATGCGAGATCCAAAGACATAATTCTTTTATTAAAAAGCACTCTTGACACTTTTCTTTGAACGATTCTCAATGCCAATCCTTCTGCAATGGCACTTTTACCTACACCTGGCTCTCCAATCAAAATTGGATTGTTCTTCTTTCTTCGAGACAGAATCTGACTCACACGCTCTATTTCTTTTTCTCTTCCAACAATTGGGTCCAACTTCCCTAAATCAGCCATTTTGGTTAAGTCACGCCCAAAATTATCAAGTACAGGTGTTTTTGATTTAGAATCTGTTGGTTTTTTAGATGCAGGTGAAGAAAATGGCTCCTCCTCTTCACTACTACTCCCTGGGAATTCAGCCTTCGGGCCTTTTGTCTCTTCTAGAATATTTTCATATTCACTTCTCGCATTCTCGTACATGATACCGTATTTATTTAAAATTTTACATGCTGCACAGTCCTCGTAGCGCAATATTGTCAATAATATATGTGCCGTTCCTATTACCGAAGATTTAAATTGTTTTGCTTCCAGATAAGATTGCTTAATAATATTCTCAGTCTGCTTAAGTAAAGGTAGGTTTGCATTTTCAAGCTTAGGAACAGATTGTCTTTCTAAAAGTATATCAACTTCCGATTTTATTGACTCTAAATCAAGCTGGAACTCGTGAATAACGCGCAGACCTGTACCCTCATTAAGTTTTATTAAACCTAAAAGCAAGTGTTCTGCACTAACAAATTCATTACGAAGTCTAAAGGCCTCTTGACGGCTATGAGATAATAAATCTTTAACTCTAGGTGAAAATTTTGCTTCCATATCTTACAATCAATTCTATACTTACAAATATAATATGAATAATTTGTCAAATACGCCTATTTATCCACAATTTGTACTTATAATTTGTTAGTAAAATACCTAAAAAAGTGAGTTCTCAAGGGTTGTTATTTTGTAAATTTGGTTATTACTAAAAAGTAATGTTTGAAACTTAACTTAAGAGAGTAAAAAGATATGGCAGACGGAGAGAAGATAATTCAAATTAATATTGAGGATGAAATGAAATCCGCATACATCGATTACTCGATGTCGGTAATCGTTTCGAGAGCCCTTCCAGATGTGCGAGATGGCTTTAAACCTGTGCATAGACGTGTGCTTTACGGCATGCAGGACCTTGGTGTTTATTCAAACAAATCTCACAAAAAATCAGCTAGGATTGTCGGTGAAGTTCTTGGTAAATACCACCCACATGGTGACAGTTCAGTTTATGACACCATGGTTCGTATGGCACAAGATTGGTCGCTTCGCTATCCGCTGGTGGATGGTCAAGGTAATTTTGGTTCTGTCGATGGTGACAGCCCAGCTGCAATGAGGTATACAGAAGCTAGATTAAAGAAGATTTCTGAGGAAATGCTCGATGATTTAGATAAAGAAACCGTTGACTTTAGACCTAACTTCGACGATAGTCTTAATGAACCAAGTGTACTACCAACAAAAATACCTAATCTTCTCGTAAATGGTGCCTCTGGTATTGCGGTAGGCATGGCTACGAACATGGCTCCTCATAACCTTTCTGAAGTTATAGATGGTACGATTGCATATATCGAAAACAATGCCATTGAAGATGAAGAACTCCTGAAATACGTAAAGGCACCAGATTTTCCAACTGGAGGAATCATTTATGGCTATGAAGGTGTTCGAAATGCTTTTCTAACAGGCAAAGGACGTATTGTGATGCGTGGGAAAGCTGAAATTGAAGAGAACGGTAGTGGTAAAGAACAAATCATCGTTACCGAAATACCATATCAGGTCAATAAAGCAGATTTAATTCGTAAAACAGCAGACCTTGTAAATGACAAAAAAATAGAAGGCATATCTGATTTAAGAGACGAATCAGACAGAAATGGTATGCGTATTGTATTTGAAATTAAGAGAGATGCTATCGCTAATGTTGTATTAAACAAGTTGTTTAAATACACATCTCTACAAACCTCATTTTCAGTAAACAACATATGCTTAGTTAAAGGGCGTCCGGAGCTCCTTAACTTAAAGAGTATGATCTCTAATTTCGTTGAATTTAGACATGAAGTAGTTGTTAGAAGAACGCAATATGAATTAAGAAAAGCAGAAGAAAGAGCTCATATTTTAGAGGGTCTTATCATCGCATCAGATAATATTGACGAGGTTATAGAAATCATCAAAGGTTCTCCATCTCCAGACAAAGCAAAAGAAAACCTTGCAGAACGTTTCGGATTGACAGATATTCAAACACGTGCGATTGTCGATATGAGATTGCGTCAGCTTACGGGTCTAGAACAAGATAAATTACGAGCTGAGTTTGATGACTTGATGAAAACCATTGCTGATCTAAAAGACATTCTTGCAAATGAGCCAAGGAGAATGGAAATCATTAGAACTGAGCTTCAAGAAATAAAAAATAAATACGGCGATGAAAGAAGATCGACCATAGAATATAGCGCAAGCGAAATGAGAATCGAAGACCTTATCGCTGATGAAGAGGTTGTTGTTACTATATCACATGCCGGCTATATCAAAAGAACCAGTCTTGCAGAGTACAAAGTACAAAACAGAGGTGGAATGGGTTCTAAAGGCTCCACGACAAGAGAAAAGGACTTCTTAGAACATCTTTTTGTAGCGACCAACCATAATTATCTTTTAATATTTACAGAGAAAGGTCGATGCTTTTGGATGCGAGTATTCGAAATACCAGAAGGAACTAAGATTGCCAAAGGCCGTGCGATACAAAACTTAATAAACATACCTCAAGATGATAAGGTAAAGGCATATGTTAAAGTTCAGGATATAACAGATACAGATTATATCAACAACAATTTTATAGTGATGTGTACCAAATCTGGTGTAATTAAGAAAACTTCTTTAGAAGCATATTCAAGACCACGTACAAATGGCATTAATGCGATTACAATCCGTGAGAATGATGAATTACTGGAAGCTAAACTTACAAATGGTAAAAACGAAATTGTATTGGCCTCAAGCTCAGGTCGAGCAATAAGATTCAACGAGGAGGCCGTAAGACCGATGGGACGTAATGCATCAGGTGTGAGAGGTATCAAAATTGATGATGCTACCGAAGAGGTGGTAGGTATGATTTGTGTTGAAGACGTTTACACAACTATTCTTGTCGTATCTAAAAGAGGTTACGGTAAACGCACCTACCTAAACGACCCTGAAGACCAAGAACCTGTATACAGAATCACAAATAGAGGTGGTAAAGGAGTCAAAACACTTAACATCACGAGCAAGACTGGAGATTTACTTTCAATAAAAAACGTCGTAGATGAAGACGATTTAATGATTATTACTAAAAGTGGCGTAGCCATCAGAATGAATGTTGACAGTATCAGAACTATGGGTAGAGCAACTCAAGGTGTAAGGCTTATAAATCTTAAAGGGACCTCTGAAATTGCCGCAATAGCGAGAGTTCCAAGAGGTGACGAGGACGAAGCCGGAGAGGAAATCTCCTTGACCGGATCTGATGCTCAAGAAGATGATACAGAAAATACTGAATCTTCAAATGAGGAAACGTCTGAAGAGTAATCAGAAAAAGTGGCACAACATTTGAAAGTGCATTATTAATAATAACAATTATGAACATGAAGACAAACATTTTATTTATTGCTTTTTTATTTGCAGCGGGCTTTGCATTCAATCAAAAAAAGAATGTGACTGATGCAGCAATGCTGATGAAAAAATACAATCCAATGGCTGGACCTGAAAAAGCAAAAGAAACGGTAACAAAAGCAAAGACGTTTATCGACCTAGCAGCGGCTAATGACGAAACTAAGGATGACATGAAAATGCACCTCTATCGTGGAATGGTATATTTTGGACTTATCGAAGTTTCCCAAATTGATGCCATGTCTGGCATTGCCCCCGACGAAGCGCTTTTGGAGAAGTATACAGGGATAAGCATGGAGAGTTTCGCTAAAGTATTGAATGATCCGAAAGGGAAGTATGCGCCAGATGCAGAACGTTTTATTGGAAGTAGAGTTGATCAATATTTCAATATGGGGCTTGGAATGTACAACAACAAAAACTTCGAAATGGCATTCATGAGCTTTGCTGGTGCTTATCAAACCAAGACCTTTTTAGGTCAGGAGTACGAAGATGCCAAGGTAAATGCTATGGCAACCTATCGTTATGTTGTTGATTCTCTAATCAGAGTTGAAGAGCTTGAAAAAGCTGAGGAGCTCACCGATGTTGCCAACGAATTATTTCCCAAGGACATGACTGTTTTAACAAACTATATCAATATCGCGTTGAAAAATGGAGATACGGAAAGTTCGGAAATTTACATTAAGGAAGCACTTGAAATAGACCCTAACAATAAACAGCTTTATTATATACTCGGTACCTCATTTATAGAGTTAAAACAAAATGAAAAGGCAGAAACGAATCTACTGAAAGCAATTCAAATCGATCCAGAATACGTCAACGCTCACTCTAACCTTGCAGCATTATATATGGACTGGAGCATTGCACTAGGAGATGAGGCTCGAGATTTAGATTACAGAGACCCTAGAGTGAATGAATTGGAGGATAAGAAAAAAGCGCTTTTGACAAAGGCTATTCCGAGTCTTGAAAAAATGGCAATTGCCTTCCCTGATAATAAATCAGTGATGAAAAACTTAGCTATGGCTTACAGAGCCAGTGGCAATGAAGAAAAATTCAAGGAATGGTATGACAAGTCCAAAAATTAAATCAAATGTCCTTCGGGACATTTTTTTTTGATTCTTATTTTTTGCCTAACAATGAACTTTAACTACTTTTGTAGCCGATGAATTTCCTGTACCCCAATACACTTTGGTTCTTACTTCTACTCTCCATCCCTATTCTTATTCATCTTTTTCACTTTAGGAGACATAAAAAAATCTATTTTTCATCACTTCGATTTTTACAATCCTTTCAAAAGGAAAAAAAAGCTGTTAAAAAACTACAGAATGTTATCATCTTATGCCTAAGGTTAATTGCATTAGGCTTCCTTATTCTTGCATTTGCGCAACCTGCCTATAATGAAAATGGCATTAATGACTCCGACGAATCTATTATTAGCCTTTACATCGATAATTCATATTCCATGTCCGCGAAGGGCTTTAGAGGAGAATTGTTATCCGAAGCTAAGGAGACCGCAAAAGAGTTTATCAATTCCAATCCAAAAGACCAGCGTTACACAATAAGCAGTAATGATTTAGGCGCATTACAGAAGAGAATTCTGAATGCTAAAGATGCACAAATTGAAATTGACAAGTTACAATACACGCCTTTACAGAGGACATTTAGTAGTATATTCAATTGGCATAATGATTTAAAAATAGAGGCCGAGAATAAGAATAAAGCTTTAAAGTTTAATTGTATGTTCTTAAGTGACTTTCAAAAAGATTTTTTTGATATTTCATCAATAAAAAAAGATCCTGAAACGAATCTCAATATCTGGCAATTTGCACCGCAAAAAATTGAAAACTGTTTTATTGATTCTTTATGGTTTGGCACAAAAACTCATAGAATTGGAGAGGACAGTGAGCTATTCTTCAGATTAAATAATACTGGTTCAGAAACCTTGGTCAACTTTGAGGTAAAGGTTACTGCAAATACCTTTAGCAAGGATATTTTTATAGACCTACCCAAAAAAGGAGCTGTCATTAGTTCTGTTACGATACCCAACAAACAAAAAACATTCGTAAATGGAAAAATAGAGCTTCAAGATCAATCCATATTTTGGGACGATGATTTTTTCTTTTGTTTTCAAAATTCAACCGAGAGTAAAGTACTGATTATTAATGGTAAAGATGCGGTCTCAAGCGTTAATAAAGCATTCAAGACGGAAGCCTTTTTCAAAATATCAGAAACTGATATTCAACGTGTCAATCAATCAGCTCTATATCAACAACAGCTAGTAGTATTGAATGGGGTTCAAAATATTTCGAGCGGTTTACGTGCCGACCTATTAAAGTTCAAAAAGAATGGAGGACTCATTTTTATACTGCCCTCTATCAAAGTAGATATAAATCAAATGAATCCACTTCTTGAGGCATTGGATTTACCAATAATAGAAGGTCTAAAGGAGGTGGATTTAAAAGCAAATAATATTGCCTTAAAAGATCCAATTTTCAAAGGAGTCTTTGAGGATCAAGAAGAAACACTGAATTTACCAAGCTTTAAGAAATTATTTAAAAGCAACTACAAACAAACTACCGCACTTCCATTGCTATCATTGAGGGATGAAAGCCCAGTGCTCTTTCGTTCTCTTGACAACTCTTTTGTGTTATTTTCAGGACTAGATGAAAATTGCTCAGACTTAATTCAAAACACATTATTCCCTGTACTGTGCATTCGTATTGCTGAAACCGCTGGAAACACTTCACTACCCTACCACTATATCGGACAAAGTGAACTTATACCCTTTGAAAAAAGTCTTAGTGGAGATGGACCGGTTAAGCTCCAAAATACGACCACAGATTTTATACCAAAAATCATTCAAGAGGGTTCCTATGACTATATAGATATTTCAGGTATTGAGGCTATGGAAAATTTATCTCATGGTAATTACTTCCTTAATCAAAATGAGCCAGCCAAAACATTATCGTTTAACTACAGTCGTTTGGAATCTTCAACGAAGTATATACGGCTGACAGAAATTAAAAAGCAATTATCAAATGCTGGATTAAAAAATGTAAAGACAGAATCCTTTAATGAAAAAACAGATATCACATCTCTTAAGATAGACAACAATAACGAGTATTGGCGTATTTGTATCTTTATTACCATACTTGCTATTTTTTGTGAAATTTTAATTACAAAATTCTGGAAAAATTAAATTATGAATGTTCTACTTAAACAAGCGAAAATAATAGACCCTAGCTCTAGTCATCATAATGTCCGAAAAGACATCCTGATAAAATCAGGAACTATAATGTCAATAGAAGACGCTATAGATACAAATGAGGTAGATCAAATCATTACATCTAAAGATCTTCATGTTTCTAAAGGTTGGATAGATTTAAAAGCGCATTTTTGTGATCCCGGATACGAATATTTGGAAACGATTGCATCCGGCTTAGAAAAAGCCGCAAGCGGAGGTTTTACAAGGGTTGCAATTCTTCCATCAACAAATCCTGTAATGGACCATAAGGCATCAATTGATTCCGTTTTCAGAAAATCACAAGGTTTCGCTTCTCAACCAATTCCGATGGGCTGTCTTACCAAAGGAATGAAAGGTGAAGAACTTGCCGAATTATTTGATATGCAAAATTCAGGTGCAGGTTTATTTACGGATGATCGTACTTCAATAAGTCCAGGAGTATTGAACAATGCATTGATGTACGCACAAAATTTTAATGGTCAAATTACAGTTAGTGTAGGAAATCCGTCGCTTTATAAAAATGCTCAAATAAATGAAGGAATGGCCTCCTTAAAAACGGGAATGAAAGGAGAACCTCGTGTATCAGAGATTATTGAAATAGAACGTCATTTAAGAATCGTAGAACATACCAACAGTAAACTTCATATCAGCGGCGTATCAACCGAAGAAGGTACTAATCTCATCGCAGCCGCTAAAAAGAAAGGATTAAATATAACGGCAGAAGCACATATCATGAATGTTTGTTTTGATGATTCAGAAGTATTAGATTTTGATACAAGCTTTAAAACAATACCTCCACTAAGGGTAAAAAGTGATTCAAAAGCATTACTAAAAGGTTTAAAAAACGGAACTATTGACTGTGTCGTTTCAAATCATAGACCAACAGATGAGGATCAAAAAGATGTAGATTTTGAGAATGCATCTTTCGATACCCCTCAACTTCAAACGGTTTTTGCCGCACTAAACTCAATGCCAGACATGAATATTGAGCTTCTTGTAACTATTCTTTGTGAAAGACCTTCGAGCTTATTAAATATTAAGGATAACTCTATAGAAAACAAATCATTAGCGAATATTACTATATTTGATCCTAATGAAAAATTTGATACCACTGTGCTCTCCTCCAAAGACAAAAAACATTCTCCGTTCATTACAGAATCACTAACAGGGAAAGTCATAGGTGTCCTAAATAATGGCAACCTTAAGCTAAATTAATTCGTGAAAAAAACATCTTTTCTTAAAGAGTTTCTAACTCGTAAGAGTCAGGTTGGTGCCGTTGCGCCTAGCTCCAAATATCTTACACAAAAAATGATAGGTGAGCTCTCTTTAAGAGATGCTGATGTAGTTGTTGAATTAGGACCAGGAACAGGTGTATTTACTGAAAGAATACTTGAACTTATAGGGTCTAAAACAACCCTAATCGTCCTGGAAATAAATGAGACTTTTTATCAAAATTTAAAAACACAAATAAAAGATCCTCGTGTCGTTATCATCAAAGGATGCGCGACAAATCTTGAGAATTACTTGAAACAACAAAATAAAAAAGCAGTTGATTTTGTAGTTTCTTCTCTTCCTTTAGCCGTACTACCTGCAAATTTGCGAAATCGAATTGTTTTTTCTGCTAAAAATATTCTTAAACCTGGAGGTAAATATGTTCAGTTTCAATACTCTCTTCATTCCTTTAAAATCTTAAAGCGGGTGTTCGATAGCGTAAAAATTAAACACTGTGTTTTAAATATACCTCCAGCTTTCGTCTATACTTGTTCAAAGGAATAGGAGAATTACGTAACTTTGCAAAAAAACTTCAAATGCTTAGTGTACAAAACCTCTCCTTGCAATTCGGAAAAAGAGTCCTTTTTGATGATGTAAATTTAAAATTCGTTAATGGCAATTGCTACGGCGTAATTGGTGCTAACGGCGCCGGTAAATCTACTTTTCTAAAAATATTGACAGGTGAGCAAGATCCAACGACCGGATTCATAAACCTGGAGCCAGGTAAAAGAATGGCCGTTTTAAAACAAAATCATTTTGAATTCGATAAAGAGACTGTGCTGCAAACTGTAATTATGGGTCATAAAAGACTTTATGAAATTATGGTAGAGAAAGACGCAATATATGCCAAGCCAGACTTTAGCGAGGAAGATGGAATGCGAACAGGAGAACTTGAGGCTGAATTTGCCGACCTAGAAGGATGGAATGCAGAAACAGATGCCGCAGCACTTTTAAGCAACTTAGG
>Ga0206130_10005961_pt1 | contig 14187 bp, 12 predicted proteins | sample Helgoland_Spring_9_FD_148637 | JGI IMG/M metagenome (GOLD analysis project Ga0206130, IMG submission 148637) | Pelagic subsurface seawater microbial communities from Kabeltonne, Helgoland, North Sea - Helgoland_Spring_Bloom_20160512_1 | ecosystem: Environmental > Aquatic > Marine > Epipelagic ... | reverse complement strand
AATCAGGAAAAATTAAATGAATATAAATTAGTTGGTTGTATTGAAAATTTGATATTTAATGGATTTTTAATATTGGATAATAAAAATAGCAATGAAGAAATTGATTTGGACACTTTTAAGGGAAAAATTAATTGGATTAAAATTTATGCTACAGAGGATATCAAAAATCAACCTCCAAGATATAATGAAGCTTCATTAGTTAAAAAGTTAGACCCCAAAAATTTGAATATTGGAAGACCATCAACTTATGCATCATTAATGACCACAATAGTTGATAGAAAATATGTAGAAATTAAAGAAATTAAAGGTTCAGTTATTAATACAAATATTTTTACAATTAATAAAAATGATATTGAAACAGTTGAAAAAACAATAAAAGGCATATCAATTGGAAAAGAAAAAAATAAATTTGTTCCTACAGAATTAGGATTAAAAGCAACAGAATTCTTAAATAAAAATTTTGAATTATTTATGGATTATAAATTTACTTCAAAAATGGAAAAAAATTTAGATAAAATAGCTGATGGTAAAAAAGATAAAAAAGATATATTAGTAGATTTCTTAAAATATTTACAAGAAAAAGAAGATACATTTAAAATTAATAAAAAAGAATTTAAACAAGAAGAAAATATTATTGGTAAAATAGATAATAATAATGTTAATTTATTAAAAGGAAAACACGGTCATTATGTATCTTTTAATGACAAAAAAATGAGTGTTGAAGAATTATTTGAAGATGATGAGAAACCAAAAAACAAAGATATATTAAAATATGTTAAGGAAAATATTCCTCAAGAGATAGGCACTATTGATGGAAATAATATTGAAGTTAAAATAAGTAAAAAAGGAAGAAAATATGTTTATATTAATGATACATATATTGATTTGAATGATTTATATGAAAAAGAAGATATTACAAATAAAGAAATATTAAAATATGTTAAAGATTTTTTAAATAAAAATATTACATTAGAATGGAAAATTAAAAAAGATACTTATAAATTAAAAAATGGACAATATGGTTATTATTTAGAAGAATATAAAAATAAAAATAAATCAAGAAATGTAAGTCTTTATAATTTAATAAATAAATTAAAAGAAGAATATAATTGTAATGATATTGAAGCAGTTAAAAAAATAACAAATAATGATATTCAAGAAATAATTTAATTTACACTGTTGAATATTTAAAATGGACTAAAATATTAATTTAAAAATATTTTGATTATATTATTATAACAAAATGTTTAATAATTTATGTAATAATGAAATTAATTTTTTGAATAAAAATATTTGTTTGAGAGATAAATTTTATAATTTATTATTAAATATAAAAAACAATGATGAAACAAAAGTTATATTATGTGAAAATAGTTATGAACGTCGTTTTGTTCATATATTATCAATTAGTTTAGGTTTGTATCATTCACGATATGGAGATTGGAGTGATTTTTTTAAAAAATATAGAGATTATCAAGAAAATGTTAATAGTATGGATGGCAAAGAACATTATAAAATAGTTGGTGTAAAAGTATCTACTAAACTTATACATTTAAGTAAAAATGATAAAAGACACCAAAATGTTCCATTTTAAATTTTTAAAAACGTAAAAATTATAATAAATTGTTAAATATGTTGAAATAAATATAATAATGCAAATTTATATAATTGTAATAATTATTATACAAAATGTTTATATAAGTAGATATAAAATTTAAATAATATAATTATTTAATTTTCATAACATGTATAACAAATAAAACAATCAATGTTATTATATGTTTTATATTCACCAATTCTGTATTTTATATTTTCTAATAATTTAGGACAATTATAACAAGTGGACCATTTTTTATTACAATTATCACATTTTACAAAAATATTATATTTATTTTTTTTTAATTTATTATTGCACAACAAACATTTATTATTTGGAAGATTTAATAAACATTGATTATATATATTATCATTGGCTTCTTCTTTAATATTATTTTTGTTATTTGTTGTAAAAAAATTTTTTATATAATTACATATGAAAAACATATATTATAAAAGGCTTAATAAAAAAATGAATTATACCAAAATTTTAGATATTTTTAAATTCAGTAATTTTCCATCTTTCAGATTTTCCATTTGGAATGGGTCTTAAAACTATTAATGGAATAACTTTTTCTTTTAATTCTAATTTAGCTAAATCTTTTGGTGTTATACTATAATCAACATTTTTAATCATTGGTTTTGCTCCTCTCGCTAATTGATTTGTTCGTGTGGCCAATAATTTAACTTTTTCATATTTTGTCATAAATGGTCTTGTAATTTTATTAATTTCTTTAATATTATCATCATCATCGTCAATTAAACTATATTCTAAATTAGCAGGTTCAAAATCACCATCATCTTCATCAATTATGGTATTTTCTTCATTATCAGATTTATCATAATCATTATCACTATAATTATCATCATCGAAATTATTAATATCTTTATCAGCATCATCTATATCATCATTACTTTCAATAATATTTTTTTTGATGTTATTATTTTTTTTGGAACTCATCTTTTTAATATTTATATATAAAATATAATTATTTAATCAATTTTTTTTAATTATTACCCCCAATAATAATTGCAAATAGTGCATATATATTTTAAATTATAAGTATTTTTATTTTGTCTATAGAAAACAGCTTTTTTAGTTTCTGGATTTTTATGTGTAGAACAATCTTTATTAATACAATTATATCTTTTTGTAAAAGGTAATGTATTATCATTTTTTAAATTTAAATAAGTATTTGTAATAATTTCTTTATCAATTATTTTATCTTTTAAATTAAATATAGTTGTCTCATTCGGAATATTATTATAATGACCACAATTATTACAATAATAATAAGCATTTGAACTTTGTTCTGTATTAATATCACTATCTTCTACATTATTACTATCTTCAATATTATTACTATCTTCAGTTATAGAAACATCATCATAATCAGATGATACTATATCTTTTTCTTCTTGTTTAATATTAATACTGTCAGTAATAATCATAAAATTTTCACATTCAGGACAAAACATTATTACTATACTAATAATATTATAATTTAAAATGAATTTAAATTAAATTGCTTGTTATTGTTGGTAAATATTCAATTTTTTAATTGTAATATTAAATATTTACTAATAATAAAAATTGAATATTTACTAATAATAAAAATAGTAAAAGATGGTTGAATTTTTCAAATTGCATGATAAAATTTTATTAGATATTAATAAATCTTATTTAGAGAATATTAGATTATATAATTATGAAGAAAATATAAAATATTCTATATTGTATGAAGAAAATAATAATAAACTTATAATAAAAGGTATAAATTATTATGGTTTAAATTTAATAAGAAAATATTATTATTTGGTAAATGAAAAAATTCTGAAAGAGACATTTATAGAACTTTCAAATAATTTTGAAAAATTTTTAAAATTTTTAAAGGATAAAATAATAGATGAAAATTATCTTTCAAAATGTTGTATTTGTGATGATGAGTTGTGTATAAAAGATAAAATAATAAAATGTTGTAATAATATTGAATGTATAAAAAAATATAATTCAATAGTATCTAATGATATTATTAAAAATAGTTTTAAAGATTACTTGTCGTTTGATTTTTTATTTGAAGCGTTTAGTTCATCACTTCATCATAATAAATATGAAGATGCTTTAAAAGATAATATAATAATTATTGAAAATATTAATAATGTTATTGATATGAAAAGTATTGTTCCTAATTTTATAATAAACAATGATAAAAAAGAATTGTATAACAGCATTATTGAAAGTAATAATGATATAGAAATATATGAGAAAATTGGTTATGTTGTGTATGGAATAATAAAAAATATATTATCAAATAATTATTTTGAATTGCAGACAACAACATATAATTATCAAAAAAGAAGATTTGATAGTTTGGAAAAAGAACCAAAAATATTAAATATAGAATATTCAAGTATTAAAGAAAATAATTTGGAAAACAATAATGTATTATTTCATGGAAGTTCAATATGTTCTTGGTATTGTATTATTAAAAATGGTTTAAAAAATTTAAGTGGAACAACATTAATGGCGAATGGTCAAGCACACGGAAAAGGAATATATTTAAGTGATAATTTATCATTTGCAAGTAATTATAGTAGAAGTTTTAAAAATTATCAAAGTGTAATAGGTGTATTTATGATAAATGATGAAATTAATAAATACAAAAAATCAAATAATATATATGTAGTTGAAGATTCTTCAAAATTAGTTTTAAAATCATTGATATTTTTAAATTCAAATAGTGATAAAAATTATATTCAAGAATTAATTATTAAACATTTTAAAAATATTGATAATATTTCAATAAATAATGAAATAAAAGATAAAAGATTAAAAAATGAAATGAAACAATTAACTAAAAATAAATTTATTTTAGATATTAAAATAATTAATAATAAAGAGTGGAATATAAGTTTTAAAAATAATAAAGATGTATTACATTCTAAATTTATATTTAACAAATATCCAATTAATCCCCCTTCAATAATTTTAGAAAAAGAATATAAACAAATAAAAGTTAATGAAGTAAGTGGTAAAAAAATAATAAGTTTAAATATGTTAAATCAAAGTGAATGGTTTATAGGAATTAAATTAGTGGATATTATTAACAATATAATAGAAATAACGAATTAAACAATATGAATATGATTTTTGTATTATTTTTATAATATTCTTGTAATTTATTATATATAATTTAATTATAATGGAACAAAATCAATATATTGGAATAACTGATTTATTAGAAAAAGATTTATCAATAAATAAAAAAATAAATAAAAAAAAAAATATTAACAATTTTCCAGTAGTTGGTAATCCAATGGGTCCAACTCAATCAATGAATAATAATATCAAAAAGAAATATACAAATTTAAACAATAAAAAAAATAAAATTAAACAAATTGAAACTGAATATGATAATACCGAAAATGAAAAAATAATGAGTAGTTATTTAAATTGGATTAATAATAATAGACAACTTTTAATAAATAATTTAACTGAATTATATACATTTTATAAATTAAAAAATTTTAAATTAATAAAAATGAAAGATTATTATGATGTTGATAAAACGGATAAATTATTTTCATTTTCTTTATTTATTACAAATGTTAAAAATTTATCATATTTAATTGGATTTGTATATAATTATGCTATTATGAGAAAACATTTTAGAGATTATAAGATGCGTTTATATGTAGATTTTCATTCTGTATTAGGTTCAGCAGAAAGTTTTAATTTATTTAATATGTTTATGAACATAATAAAATCAATTGACCCCAGATATGAAGATAATTTACAAGTTATTGTGTTCTTTTTAAATCCATATTTTAATATATCAAAAACAAGTCCTTATATGAATATTGTGAATGATTTGGATAATGTTATTATGTATTACAACAGTATTTTATATAATACTACAAATGAGTATATAAAATCTCCATTATTAAATTTAGGTCAGGAAGAAGATTTATCAAATACAAGAGCAAAAAATGTAAATATACAATTAGATGAAGATAATTTGGAAGTTGAATATAAATTAACTGGTGAAATGAATAAAAAATCATCATTTGTAATGTTTTCTTGTCATCTATCAATTAATTTAAGATTTTTGACAATGAATGAAGATTGTGAATTTCATGTGCGTGATTTAGATTCAAGATTGAATTTAACAGATAAGAATATTATTAAAAAGTTTAATAATCCAAAATATAAATATGTTCCTTATTATACATTTCAATTTTATAAATATTATTTTCCATTTTTAAAGTGGAGAATAGATGTAAATCCATATTTAGCTGGTTGTTTTGGTGGGGATAATAGAAAATCGGTTATGGTTAAAAATAATGTAGAAACAAATAATAATATGAAAGTATTAAAGAAGGAATTATTTTTTAAGAATATATTATTTATGTCATTTAATGCTACAAATCTTCAAATTGGATTTTTAAATGATGAATTTATATTAGCAAATATTTTTGAAAGAATAAAAGGAAAATATTCTGAGAATGTGTTATATTTAAATTTGGGTTCATTTTCAAATAAACACGTTAATGAATATTATTATGGAATGAACCCATCAAAAAATTATCCTTGTATATTAAAACTTGGAACTCCTATTGATATTTTGGCTTATCAATTAAATGGTAAATATGTCACTATAGACCCTATAACTGATTTTAAGATGGGTAATATTCCATTTAAATATAGAAATTCATTATTAAATTTAATACAAGAACAATTAAAAGTATATTTAGGTCAAAATGTAAATATTAATAATAAAAAGTTTGTTGATAAAATAAGAGATAATTATAAGGAAAGGCTTAATAAGCCAATGAATGATGAATTGGAAACTGCTTTATTTTTTAGTATGGTTTCTAAAGAATTTTCAATTAAGAATATGGATGAATTTGATAGTCCAAATTATACACATTCTTCATATACACATCAACAATTTTCAACCATTGGAAGTGGAACAAATATTGTTGATAATCAAAATTTAAAAGCAATGAACTTTATGATGGCTGGATATTTATTAGCTGATGAATTAGAAGAAATTGTTTTTCCAAAAAATCCAAAATATGTTAATTCTAATGAGTATATTGATAATGAAGATAATTATGATAGATTATTTAATTGTTTATACTTTAATGAAAAAACTAAAAAATTTATACAAAAGAAAATTAAAAAGGATGATATTTCAAGAAAATATGTTGATAAAAATATTATTGATAAAATACCTCAACAATATTTAGAATTTGAAAATAGAAATCAAGTTAGAAATGAATTAGATAAAGAATTTAATGAATATCTTAAATCATTAACATATTATCCTTCAATGTATAATTATATACAAAATATTAGTTTTTATAAGTATATAAGAGTTAATAATATGTTATTAAAAACAGGTATTCTTATTTTTATTAAAGATTATGATAATACAATTTATGATGTCAATGATAATTCAATAACTGATATTGGATTAAATGATGTCAGAACATTAAAGTATAAAACCAATAAAATTGAAATATCAAAACATCATTTAAGATTTAATTTAGTTTTATTAGATGATGTATTTTTAAATCAAATGATATATCAAAATGATAAGAATAGTTCAAAAATAAAGATTAATTTAATTAAAAATACACATTTAAAGAATATAGTTCAATATTTACAAAATAATAACGAACAAAATTTTTTAATTATTGATAAAATTTAAATTTTTTATAAAATAATTTTTTATTAAATAATTTATACTGTTAAATTATAATGTATTTGTATATAAATTCAAACTATGGTTCAACAACTCATTATTATCATTTTTTTTATGGTGTATTTATACCATTAGTTTTAATATCGATAAAAAATAATAAAGACAAATTTAATTTAGTTGGTAATATTGGCCCAATGAAAAGAATTATATATGAATTACCCTTTGATATTAATTTTTTAAGTAAATGTGAAGTTAAATATTTAAAAAATGAAAATAAACATTTTTATGATTTAGTTCCATTAGATAGTTCAAAAACTACAATGAAATATAAAGAACAAATTACATATGAAGATAAAATTAAATTATGTGATTTTTTTCAAAAAAATATTCCAAAATTTTTATTATCATTAAAATTTAAAGATATTGTAGTTATTGAAAGAGGTGTAGAACCATTATATCAACATCAAGATTATTCAAAAAAACATAAAATGCTTCAAGAATTAGGAAAACAATCTGGAAAAGAGAGAAGATATAACAAAAATCATAATGAAATATTAGAAATGTTAGAAAAAAATTATAAAGATAAATACGAAAATATAATATTAGAAAGAACAAGTGTATATTACCAATATTTATTATTTAAAAATGCAAAAATAGTTATTGCTAATCATGGGGCTGGATTATCCAATATAATATTTATGAATAAAAATTGTGGCGTTATTGAAATAATCTCTAAATTAAAATTATACGAACAAAAAGAAGATTTATTTATTAATTTAGGCAAAATTTTTAAACTTAATTATAAAACCATAATTACTGAAGAGGAAAAAGATAATGTTAATATAAATGAATTAAAAGAAAATATTAAAAAATTATACAATAAATAAAATATATTTTTAAGTAGTAATATAAAATTATATAGAATATATTATATAATGGTTAGAAATTGTTGTTGTGATGAACCTGTTCAAAATAATTGTAATGAAAAGCCCACTGAAAAAGAATGTGTAAAGAAATGTTGTCAAGAAAGTTATAATGCCAAATGTCTTTGTAAGCAACAAAAAAATGCTTGTAGAGATGCCTGCTTTGCAAAATATGAAAAAGCCAAAGAAGACGCATATTCGCTTTATAATAAATGTTGTGAAGACGCTTGCACTTGTTGTGATAGTGATAAATGTCAAAAAACTTTAGAAGATACTTTATGCAGATTAAAGAAGGAAAGAGATGCTTGTTTATGTGCTTGTGATAAAAAATATAAAGAGTGTTGTGATAAGGTTAAAAAGATGGAACAAGAATGTAAGCAAGAATGCACTCCTTATTATTTGTGGCAAATGTATTGTTGTTGTGGTCCTGATGTATGTGGTCCAACTGGATGCACTGGTTCTACTGGATGCACTGGTTCTACTGGATGCACTGGTTCTACTGGATGCACTGGTTTGACTGGTCCAATGTAAATATTTTTTTTGAGTGTAAATAAAAATTGATTTTTTTATTTATGAGAATATTATGATATATAAAATATGGTAGTGGAAATACAAGATAGAAGTGTGTTTTATTGGAAATTTAATTATAAACTTAACAGTGATAATGTAGATGAAATGAAAAATAATAATATAAGAAAAATAAAATTTGTGGATAATTATAATTTTGAAATAGATAATTTACCAGATGGAATTACTCATTTATTTTTACCTAAAAATTATAATAAAAATATTGACAATTTGCCCAATACAATAACACATATTTATTTGAATGATTGTTATAACAAAGAATTAAATTATTTACCATCATCTATTAAGTTTATACAATTTAATTCATCTTATAGTTGTAAAATTAATAATTTAAGTAATAATTTAAGAGAACTTAAATTACCTTTATATTATAATAAAAAAATAAATAATCTTCCAAATTTAGATTTGTTAGATATTGGTATTGAATTTTATAAAAAAATAAATTTACCAAAAACAATAAAACAATTATATATTGGTGAATATTATGATATGATATTTTCTCAAAATTGTTATAATTTAGAATATTTATATTTTAATGTATTACATCTTATTAGATTTGATACATTAATAAATTATATTGTTTCTAATATTAACAAAATAAATGATAAAATAAATATTGTAATAAGACTTCCCAATAATTATTCAAATAATCAATTTAAAGTGTTAAATGAACTTACAAAAATTCATACAAATATTAGTTATGAATATATAAAAAATTGAAAAATATTTATATATAAATAAATAATTATAACTTTAAATATAAAATGGGTAATTTGACATCTTGTGACAATATTGATAATTGCAATAATAATATTGTTATTTCAATTGATGGTAATATAGGTTCTGGTAAATCTACATTATTAAAAAATTTAAAAGAATTTTATAAAGATAATAAAAAAATTATATTTTTAAAAGAGCCAGTGGATGAATGGAATGAAATTAAAGATGAAAATGGTATTACTATTCTTGAAAATTTTTATTCTGATAAAAAAAAATATGCTTTTCCATTTCAAATGATGGCTTTTATATCAAGATATAAAATTTTAAATGAAGAATTGAAAAATAATAAGAATTGTCTTTTAATTACCGAAAGAAGTATTTATACAGATAAATTAGTATTTGCAAGAATGTTGCATGAAACAAAAGATATTGATGAAATATCATACAAAATATACAATCAAATGTTTGACACATTAAGTAAAAATTTAAAGGTTAATAAATTGATATATGTAAATACTAAACCTGAAATTTGTCAGGAAAGAATTATTAAGAGAAATCGTGATGGTGAAAATAAAATTGGTATTGACTATTTAAATAAGTGTGAAATATATCATCAATTTATGGTCAATAAAAAATGTGATGATTGTATTTGTTATAATCAATTAATATTAGATGGTTCATTAGATATATATATAAATGCTGATAATAAAAATAAAATGATAGAACAAGTTGATGATTTTATTAATAAAAATTGAAAATTTATTTAATTAATTATTTTAATACTTATTAGAGACTATTTTTGATTGCATAAAATGCTAAAAAGAACATTTGATGATTTTAATATTAGCAATAATTATTTGCCTTTATCTGATGGTGATAAATATTATATTACAAGTAAATTAGGTAATTTAAAACAATTAAAAAAATTAAATATTGGTAATATTAAAATAGAAATTATCAAAAGATGTTATATTGAATGTTGTAAAAGAGGTCATACTGATATTGTTAAATATTTGTATGAAAATAAAAAAGAAGAATTAAATAAAAGAGTAATTAATAATGAAGCTTTTTTACACAGTTCTTCACATAATCATATGGAACTTACTAAATGGTTGTTTGAAAATTTAGATAATATTTATGTTGATTTAAATGATAATTGGTCTTTCAGAAGATGTTGTAAAAATGGATATTTAACAATGGCCAAATGGTTATATGAATTATATCCAAAAATGAATATTTATTCTTTAAATTATTTAAGTTTAAAATGGTGTGCTTCTGATGGAAGATTGGACACTCTTAAATGGTTACACAGTTTAAATAATGATATTCCAAACAGAATTTATGATGAAATGATGTTTTTTGCTATTAAATATAAAAATCAAAATATAATTGATTGGTTATTAGAAATTAATAAAAATGAAAAATAATTTATTAAAAATTAAATATAACTTTCTTCAATAATCTCAATACCATCTTTTAAATTTTTTTTAACTTCATTAAATTCAATTATTGATAAATTTATTATATTATAAACAATAAATATGCTTTTATTATTATTATTATTAATTTTTATATTACAAAATGGCATATTATTTTTATAAATATTATAATAATCATTTTTTTTGTTATAAGAATAACAACTAAAATTACAACATTCTATAAATATAAATTGTATTGTATTTATTTTATCCAAAAATTTTTTTTTAATATTACAATTTATTGCAATATTTTTACATTTAACTTTATTATTTTTTTTAATCATTATTTATTTAGATAATTATAAGTTTATCTTTTTTCATTTTTTATTATATTAAATTTAATTATAGAATATATTTATATGGATTATCTTAAAAAGTCTTTATTTAATAAAGAATATAATGAAGCAGATTATAATAAAATGTTATTAAGGTCATTTTATTACTATGAAAGATTGTCAGATAATTATAAAGAAGAATATAATGAAATATTTAATATTAAACCAGAAGATTTATTAAATTATAATTTAAAAGGTGGCAGTAATTTAAAAAAAAAAATTAAAAAATCCCAATATCAATTTTTAATTAATCTTCAATATAATTATTTGTCAAATTATTATTATCCAAACAATTTTATAACTATTAAACAAATTGAAAATGCTTTTAATGTTAATTATAAAAATGATAAAAAAATAACAATTGAAGAAAGATTAAAAGATACATTATTAAAAAAACACAGTTTAATTAATATTAAAAAACAAAATACTGATTTAATAAATAATATTAAACAAATATTGCAAAATTTAATAAATAATGATACATTACAAAAATTCAATCAAATTTATTATAATAAATTATTAGTTTTTTTTAATGATGTTGAAAATATATTTTTATCAATAACTAATGACAATACCACCGATATATATACTGAAACTAAACAAGCACAAGAATTATATGATAAATTAGTTGATATTAAATCTTCATTAGAACAAATCAAAAAAGAAATTGAAACAAATAAAAATTATATGACTCAATATAATTCAAATAATTTGGGTGTCAGTATATCAAAACAAATTGATTTTATTAATACTAAATTAAATGATATAAAAACTAATAATATAAAATTAAATCATAATAAAAATAATAAAAATCTTAAACTGAATTTTAAATTAAACGATTATTATACAAAAATTACTAATAATAAAGAATTAAGAGAAAAATATGAAAAAATTACAAAAGAGTTAAATGATGAAGAAATTGATAAATTAATTGAAAAATATAAATTAAATTTAGAAATTAAAAGAAAAATTGTTGAAAGTTTTTCTGGAGGTGAAAATATAGAAAAATTAAATGAGTTATATGATTTAATGATTATAGATGATAAAATTAACAAAGTAATATTATCTTTTGATGATAAATTACAAAAATTATTAGAAAATGTTAATCTTTATGAAATTGTAAAAGATAAAAATATTGAAATAGTTATAAACGAATTTAAAACAGAAGAAAGAAAAGCAAAAGAACAAGCTGAAAGAGAAGCAAAAGAACAAGCTAAAAGAGAAGCAAAAGAACAAGGTGAAAGAGAACAAGCTGAAAGAAAACAAGCTAAAAGAGAAGCAAAAGAACAAGGTGAAAGAGAACAAGCTGAAAGAGAACAAGCTGAAAGAGAAGCAAAAGAACAAGCTGAAAGAGAAGCAAAAGAACAAGCTGAAAGAGAACAATCTGAAAGAAAACAACAAGAAGAAGCTGAAAGACAAAGAAAACAACAAGAAGATGATGAACGACAAAGAAAACAACAAGAAGATGAAAAAGCTGATGCTAAACCAGAAGAAAAAGCTGATGCTAAGCCTGAAAAGAAAACTGAAGAAGAAAAAAATATAGATAAAATTAATTGTGAAAATATAACTAAATTTAAACAAAATCAAAATGATTGTTGGTTGGATACATTTTTTGTTGTTATGACATCTGATGAATTAAATAATTTATTTAAAATGTTTTTAAATAAAGTATTGGAAGAGGATAAAGATTTATTTAATTCAATAATAAATTATATAGAATATAAAAAAGAAACAGATAAAGCAAATTTAAAAAAAGATTTTGTTGAAAAATTTGTTAAGTATTATAATAATAAAATACAAGTTAAAATTGATAATGATATTATGTTAGATAAAAATGGTAATGGTGGAATTCAATTTGTAATAGAATTAATTAATAAGCTATTTGATTATGTTAAATTATCTTCCAATACTGATTTTGATAAAAAATATTTTATTTATTTAATACAAAATGATAATGATAAAATAACAGAAATTACTGATAATAATTATACTTTAAAAGCCATATATTATCCACAAGGGGAATTACATTATGAAGGATATTATAAATGTAATAATAAATGGTTGTTTTATGATAATCAAAAATTACCAATTGAAGAAGTTAATATTGATAATTTAACACAAAAATCTGAAACATATTTATTTTTTGTTAGAAATGAAGATGAAGAAACAAAAAATGAAAGACAAGAAGAAGAGAAAAAAGATAATGAAGAAAAAAATAAATGTATACTTAATATAATAAATAAAAAATTAGAAGATATTAATTATAATAAAAATTCTGTTATTGTTAATAATGCTAATGATTATTATACAATTTCTGATGAAAATAATAATACCTATAAAATTGGAAAAAGCAATGAAATAAGTAAATTTTTAGAATTAGAAGATATAAAACTTCAAAAAGAAACTGAAGAATATATAAAATTTCAAAATTCAAAAAATAATATAATTGGTTTAATAAATATTTATGCAAAAGAAAATAAACAATTTCATCCAACAATATCTATGGAATATTATGAAACAATTAAAACATCTATTTCAAATGTTAAAAAAATAATTGAAAAAAATAATTTGGAAAATATTTATTTTAATTTAATATCAACTCAAGAATTTCCTGAAAATCTTTTAAATAAAAATCTTCCTCAAAATTTTAATTTAATAGAATATTATTATTTCTTTTTTAATTATTTAAAAGATTTATGTAATATAAAAAATATTAATATTATTCTTGATGATAAAGAATATAAATATTTTTTGATTTTTAATGATTTATTTGGAGATTATTTTAATAACAATAATAATATTATATTTAAATATAATAATGAAAATTTAGATTACA
>Ga0206130_10005955_pt1 | contig 14195 bp, 15 predicted proteins | sample Helgoland_Spring_9_FD_148637 | JGI IMG/M metagenome (GOLD analysis project Ga0206130, IMG submission 148637) | Pelagic subsurface seawater microbial communities from Kabeltonne, Helgoland, North Sea - Helgoland_Spring_Bloom_20160512_1 | ecosystem: Environmental > Aquatic > Marine > Epipelagic ... | reverse complement strand
GCAATCATGTCAGCGATGCTGCCTTTGATGCGCGTGTTAGAGCAGGGCGGCAAGTTCGTGCAATGCATCAAACATGGCCTGACATTGCGTGGCATTCCGGCAGGGCCACCGCGCCGCCCGATGCTGCCACTGAACAAAGATGACAAACGTGAATTGGATCAAGTGATCCGCACTATGGATGCAGCGCTTGCTGCGATTGAAGGAGAGAGCGCATGAGCGATTTACTGACCCGCGCGGAGTATGCTGCGGTTGCCGATGAGATCAATTTCCCACGCTCCGCCTTTATTGATGGTGGTTTCCGGGCGGGTACAGGCGCGCCTTTGGTGACAGTGAACCCCGCAACAGGGGAAGAAATTTGCACCATCGCCGCCTGTGGCGCTGACGATGTGAACACCGCTGTTACCAAGGCGCGCGAGGCATTCGACGGGGGTGCGTGGAAAACCACACACCCTACGGAGCGTAAGGACATTTTGATCCGTCTTGCCAAGCTAATGACTCGCAACAAGCGAGAGCTGGCGGTGATGGAAAGCCTTGAAAGCGGTAAACCCATCGCTGATTGCGAAAACGTTGACATCCCCGAAGCGATTGCCACGATCAAATGGCACGCAGAGGCGATCGACAAGATCTACGATCAAACTAGCCCTACAGGCGATGATGCGATCTCGATGATCGTGCGTGAACCAATTGGCGTTGTCGCGGCGATCTTGCCGTGGAACTTTCCATTGCTGATGCTTGCGTGGAAGATCGGTCCTGCGCTGGCGGCTGGGTGTTCGGTGATCGTGAAGCCCGCTGAGCAAACATCGCTCACCGCCTTGCGCGTTGCTGAACTTGCGATGGAAGCGGGTATTCCACGCGGTGTTTTGCAAGTGCTACCGGGCGATGGCCCATCTGTTGGTGAACCTCTCGGGATGCAAATGGATGTGGACATGGTCAGCTTCACTGGCTCGACTGAGACGGGTCGCCGTTTCTTGCGCTACGCGGCGGATAGCAATCTCAAGAAGACAGTGCTCGAGTGCGGTGGCAAGAACCCTGCGGTTGTCTTGGAAGACGCTGAAAACCTCGGGCATGTGGCGGCGCATGTGGTCAGTGCTGCGTTTTGGAACATGGGCGAAAACTGTTCTGCCGCGTCTCGTCTAATCGTGCATGAAGGCGTGAAGGATGAGCTACTTGACCACATCACCGCACAAATGCGCGAGTGGAAAACGGGTGATCCGCTTGACCCGCAAAACCATCTGGGTGCTTTGATTGATGCTGAACATTGCGCGAAAGTTGCGAGCTACTTGAAAGGTGAGGCGCTTGTGGGTGGCACGCAGGATGGTCCTTATGTGATGCCGACGGTCTATGATCTGGGCAAAGACGATCCACACGCACGGGAGGAGATTTTTGGACCCATCCTGAGCGTGTTGACTGTGGCGAGCGATGAAGAAGCAATCGCTTTGGCCAATGACACAGACTACGGTCTAGCCGCCTCGGTCTTCACCGCCAACACGCGCCGTGCCTTGCGTGCAGCGCGTGCGATCCGCGCGGGCACTGTCACTGTGAATTGCTACGGTGAGGGTGATATCGCAACGCCGTTTGGCGGGTATAAGCAGTCCGGCTTTGGCGGCCGTGACAATGGCATTCACGCGCATGATCAATATACCGAGCTGAAGACGATCTGGGTCGATCTGAGCGATCCCAATGATGCGGAAAGCCTGTTATGAGCCGCATAGGATTCATCGGGACAGGCCATATTGCAGCGCCGATGGTGCGCTTTCTTGCGCGCAAAGGTCACGAGGTTTTGGTGTCCGAACGCGGCGCAGATGTGGCGGCTGAATTAGCGGCATCGGTTGGCGCAAAGGTGTTGCCGAACCAAGCGGTAGTGGACGGGTCAGACATCGTATTTTTGTGCCTGCGCCCCGCTGTTTGGGAAGAGATCACTTCACCTTTGAGCTTTCGCGCAGAGCAGCAAGTGATCTCGGTCATGGCGAATGTGTCAGTGGCCGAAGTCGCGAAAGTCGTTGCGCCAGCCAGCGATATCTCGATTACGATCCCCATCGGTTGTCTCGAACGTGGCGGCTGCCCTTTGCCTGTTTTCCCAAAGGCTGAACCACTGGCGAGCCTATTTGCCCCTGAAAACCCGATCATAGAAATGAACGAAGAAGCCCAAGCCGCAGCGCATTTTGCGGGATCGGCGTCGTTATCGGCGGTTCTGACAGTGATGAATGACGGGGCCGATTGGCTTGGAGAGCAAACCGGCAGTCGCGAAGGCGCTGATATCTACTTTGCATCGCTTATGGCCGGGTTCCTCCGAGATGTTCCAAAAGATGGCCAAGATCGCATCATGGAAGCGCGCTCAGGGCTTGCGTCACCCAACACATTGAATCGCGCAGTTGTTGATGCGATGGAAATGGCAGATACGCGCACAACTGTGCGAGAAGTCATGCAGACGTTGAGCGATAGAATGAAAAGCGCATCATGAGCGTCGATGCAGTTGGCACCACGCGTCGCGGTCGTGGCACGCGCCGCGCGATCCGCCTGACCCGCGATGTGACGATGCTGCCTGCGTTGAAGCGCGGTATTCCTTTGATGGAGCCGATGAGCGCGGAGCAGATCAGCAAGATCGATGAAGCGTCGATGGATATCCTCGAGAATGTAGGCGTAGTGTTTCGCGACGAGATCGCACTTGAGGATTGGCGCAAGGTTGGTGCGGATGTCCGCAGCGAAACGGTGCATCTGGACCGCGCGTTGGTGCGTGAGTTGATTGCGAGCATTCCAGAAACGTTCACCTATCACGCACGCAATCCTGCCAATAACCTCCCATTTGGTAAGGATCATTCGATCTTTGTCCCAATGACAGGGGCGCCTTTCTTGCGCGACCTCGATGACAAGCGCCGCAACCCGACGCTTGATGATTTGGCGAATTTTCATAAGCTCAGCCATATGCTGCCTGCGATGCATTCCTCCGCGCATCACATTGTAGAGCCCTACGATCACCCGATCAGCCAACGCCATTTGCGCATCACCTATTCGTCGATAAAACACAGTGACAAGACGTTCATGGGGATGACGACCAGCCCTAAGAACGCGGAAGATGTGCTCGATATGGCGGCGATCCTCTTCGGCGTGGATTTTCTTGAGACGCACCCTGTCGTGACGGGTAATTGCAACGGTAACTCCCCGCTTGTGTGGGACGAAACCATGCTTGGTGCCTTACGAGCGTTTTCGCGGCGCAATCAACCCGTGCTCTGCTCGCCTTTCGTTTTGGGCGGTGCCAATACGCCCGCCTCTGTTGCCCCGACAGTGGCGCAACTCAACGCGGAAGCACTGAGCGCTTTGGCCTATACGCAAGTGATCCGCAAAGGTGCGCCTGCGATATACGGGCACTACCTGAGCACCGTGTCGATGAAGTCCGGTGCGCCCATGGCAGGCACGCCCGAGATCAGTCTGATGAACATGATGATCGGTCAAATGGCGCGCTTTTATGGTGTACCTTGGCGGACTTCTAATACCCTAGGAGGGTCAAAGACCTTCGATGCGCAAGCAGGTTATGAAAGTGCGACGACTTTGATGGCTGTGATGATGTCAGGTGCAAATTACATCTGGCATTCTGCAGGTTGGAACGAAGCGGGGATGCATTGTTCTATGGCGAAATTCGTGGTGGATGCAGAGCAATGCGCTATGGCCTACCGTATGGCACTGGGAATCAATTGGGATGACTTTTCCGAAGGACTTGCTGCCGTGCGTGATGTGGGTCCAGGCGGGCATTATCTTGGGCATCCGCATACGCTGGAGAATTTTCAACGCGCCTATTTCATGCCGGAGTTGTTTGACAATAACTCCATAGAGCAATGGCAAGCAGATGGGGGCGTAGAGATTAATGAACGCGCACTTGGCACCGTGCGCACGATGCTTGGGGAGTATGAAGAACCTAAGCTTGATGCAGGCGTGAACGAGGCGCTTTTGGACTATATTGCCCGCCGTGAGAGGGAGATTCCAGCAGCGGATGCACTTAATCAAGATCATTAGTGGATGACGTTATCGCGGGCCCTTCGGGGGAAGTTTATTTAGAAAGATGAAGATGCGGTTTGTGGGAAAGAAAGCATTGGTTACGGGCGCTGCTGGTGGCATAGGCCGCGCGATTGTTGAGGTTTTGCGTAAGGTTGGCGCAGAGGTGGCAACAACAGATCGTGCAGGCAACGACTTTGACGGCGATCTGATGGAGGCCAGGTTTTGTGATGACTTGTCCGTGCGCGTCGCGGAGTGTTTGAGTGGCCTCGAATTATTGATAAACAACGCGGGCATCATCACGCGCGGTAAGATCACGGAGGCGAGCGATGAAGATCTAACGCGCCCCCTCGCGGTGAATGTGGAAGCGCCGTTTCGTCTGTGCCGTGCCGCGATCCCGATCATGGCAGATGCAGGAGCTGGAGCAATCGTGAACACAGCGTCCTGCTGGGGCGTGCATTCCGGTCCTGATCATCCGATCTACATAATGTCAAAGGCAGCGGTGGCGTCGCTAACCCAATGTTTGGGGCGCGATCATGCGCATCAAAATATTCGTGTGAATGCGGTTTGTCCCAATGAGGTCAACACACCGATGATCCGCTCCGGTTTTGAATTGTGCGGTTTCGATCCTGATGCAGCAATCTCTGAGCTGAACGCATCGGTCCCGTTGGGCCGCATCGCAGAGCCTGAAGATATCGCCGATGTGGTCGCCTTCTTGCCTCGGATGAGGCGCGCTATATGTGCGGCGCGCTGCTTGAGGTCAACGGTGGGAAACCTGTGACATGAGCCGCTTTGACGGGAAAGTCGCGTTAGTGACAGGCGGATCGTCCTGCATGGGCGGGGCGACGGCTGCGCTCTTGGCCAAAGGTGGTGCGCGTGTCTTTTGTGTGCAGCGGAGTGCGAGTGCACATGAAGATATCCTCGCCGATCTCAGCGAACCTACGGTGCCCGAACAGATCATTGGCGAGGTAGCAAAGCGCGTAAACCAACTGGATATCTTATTGAATTGCGCAGGTCTTATGCGTGAGGGCACAGTCGAGGAAAGCCCGCTAGAGGATTGGCATACGCAGCTTCAGGTCAATCTGACCGCGCCCTTTTTGATGATGCGCTACGCGATGCCTATGCTGCACAAATCCCGTGGCGAGATTGTGAATGTCGGCTCGATTGAAGGTCTCGGCAACAATCCGCGCCATCCTGCTTATGGTGCGTCAAAGGCGGGTTTGCATGGTCTCACGCGCGCGGTCGTGGTGGATCATGGACCCGATGGTGTGCGCTGCAATGCGGTAGTACCGGGGTGGATTGATACGCCGCTCAATGAGGATTTCATCGCCAAAATGGGTGATCCGCAAAAATTCCGCGCCGAGATCGGGTCGATCCATCAGATCTGTAGAACAGGCGCACCGGAGGAAGTCGCCAAGCTGATCTGCTGGCTTGCATCTGATCAGGCGAGCTTTGTGACCGGTCAAATCTGGACGATCGACGGCGGCCGCATGGCGCAGTTGAGCCTGCCATGAAGATTAAGCGTTTCCCCTCCAACCCTGGGCCTGCTGCGTGGGACGCGATCTTGCCAGCGCGCGCGCCTTTCCCTGCGCTTGAGACTGATGAAACCGCCGATTGGCTGATCATTGGCGCAGGGTTTGCTGGTCTCGCAGCCGCGCGCCGCCTCAGCCAGGCTCGGGCGGGCGATAAGATCACCGTGCTTGATGCATTGCGCGTTGGTGAGGGCCCAGCGGGGCGCAACACGGGCTTCATGATTGATTTGCCCCATGATCTCGCCTCAAACGATTATGGTGGCAGTCTTGATGCAGATCGCGCCACGATCGCGCGCAACAGGGCGGCGATTGCTTTCGCCGAAGACATGATGCGCGACCTCGATCTCCCTAAAGGGGCCTTTCAAAAGATCGGTAAAATCAATGGCGCAGCAAGCGCGAAAGGTATGGCGCACAACGCGGAATATGCAGCCCATCTCAACGCTTTGAACGAACCTAGTGAATTTCTGGACGCACAACAAATGCGCGAGGTCACAGGCAGTACATACTATCAAGGTGGGTTGTTCACGCCAGGAACAGTGATGTTGCAACCCGCGCTCTTCATGCGTTCTATCGCGCAAAAGCTCAGCTTCAACAGGATCACGCTCTATGAGCAAAGCGCCGTGCGTGCGCTCGATCGTGTGGGCGACATGTGGCATGCACGCACGGATCGCGGGTCTGTGAAAGCCACCAAAGTGATACTCGCGGTCAATGGCCACGCGCAAAGCTTTGGACATTTTAAACGCCGCCTTGTGCATGTGTACACCTACGGCTCTATGACCAAGCGGTTACCGAACGATGCGCTCAGCGGCACCGCCAATTGGGGCCTCACGCCTGCGGATCCTTTGGGTAGCACAGTCAGGCGCATCAGCGATCCAAATGGCACACGCCTGATTGTGCGCAATCGCTTCACCTATGAGCCTGACATGTCCGTTAGCCCCGTGAAATTGAACCGCATTTGGCGCACGCATGATGACAGCTTCAAAGCACGGTTTCCTGATCTCAAAGATATCGAGATGGAGCATCGCTGGGGCGGGCATTTGTGCCTGTCGTTGAACAATGTTCCCGCCTTTGGTGAGGTCGATGAAGGGTTGTTCAGCGCCTGTTGCCAGAATGGTTTGGGGACTGTGCAAGGCACGCTTGGCGGTATCATGGCTGCCGATTTGGCGACAGACCATCAATCCCGCCTCCTTCGAGAACTCCTGCAGTTGAACGCTCCAAGCAAACTGCCACCTCGACCCATCGCAACCCTTGGTGCCTGCGCACGCCTTATTTGGGGTGAAAAGAAAGCTGGCGCAGAACTCTAAATCCAAGGTAGTTTTTTGGACACAAGCAAGCCCAGTAATTCAGGAATCTCTAGGGTTTCCAGAAAGTTACCTCTCAGATTGCCTGCGTACCGCGAGCACCAATTAAAAATTGGACCTAGACGCAAAAACGAACTGGCCCTATTAGACTCGCTTTAATCTATATGATTTGAATGCATCTAAACCCTCGTTGCAACGGGGGATTTTTCCTGCGCGCCAAACAACAAGCGCACGCCAACACAGAGGGTGATTGCAAATGGACGGGACATTCAAAGACAACGACTATTCCAAAGTCGTCGACGCAGATCGTGCGCACGTATGGCACCATTTGATCCAGCACAAAGGCTTCGAGACCGGCGAGCCGAAGATGATCATCGAAGGCAAAGGCATCAAAGTCTGGGACCAGCATGGCAAAGAGCACACCGATGCAGTTTCGGGTGGTGTTTGGACAGTCAACGTTGGCTATGGCCGTGAAACCATTGCCAACGCTGTGCGAGACCAGCTTGTGAAGATGAACTTCTTTGGTGGCACGACTGGTTCTATTCCTGGCGCTTTGTTCGCGGAAAAGCTAATTTCCAAAATGCCCGGCATGTCCCGCGTGTATTATGCGAACTCCGGTTCAGAGGCGAACGAGAAGGGCTTCAAGATCGTCCGTCAGATCGCGCACAAGCGCTATGGCGGCAAGAAGCACAAGATCCTCTATCGTGATCGCGATTATCATGGTTCTACCATCGCCTCTATGTCCGCAGGTGGTCAGGACGAGCGCAACGCGCAATATGGTCCGTTCGCCCCCGGTTTCATTCGCGTGCCGCATTGCATGGAATACCGCAAACATGAGCAGGACGGTGCACCTGAAGAGAATTACGGCGTTTGGGCCGCAGATCAGATTGAGGAGGTCATCCTTCGTGAAGGTGCCGACACTATCGGCGCGCTCTGCCTTGAGCCTGTGACTGCAGGCGGTGGTGTAATCACCCCCCCAGAAGGCTATTGGGAACGTGTTCAAGAGATCTGCAAAAAATACGATATACTTTTGCACATCGACGAAGTCGTTTGTGGTGTTGGTCGTACAGGCGTGTGGTTTGGTTATCAGAACTACGGCATCAAGCCTGACATCGTCACAATGGCGAAGGGTGTAGCGTCTGGCTATGCGGCGATCTCTTGCTGCGTGACGACGGAAGAGGTGTTCGATCTGTTCAAAGACGATAGCTCTGACCCCATGAACTACTTCCGCGATATCTCCACGTTCGGCGGCTGCACAGCGGGCCCAGCGGCTGCTCTTGAGAACATGCGCATCATTGAGGACGAAGACCTCATGAGCAACACCCTCACAATGGGTGAGCGCATGATGAACAACCTTCACGCTTTGGCAGAAAAGCACTCGGTTATCGGTGATGTTCGCGGCAAGGGTCTCTTCATTGGCGCAGAGCTAGTTTCAGATCGTGCCTCCAAAGAGGCGATGGACGAGAAGATAGTTGGCGCAGTTGTTGCGGATTGTATGGCGCAAGGCGTTATCATCGGCGCGACAAACCGCTCCATTCCAGGTCGCAACAACACGCTTTGCTTCTCGCCTGCGTTGATCGCGACGGCGGATGATATCGATCACATCACAGATGCGGTTGATCAAGCGCTTGGTCGAGTGTTCGGCTAAGCTCACTGTAAAAAATCAAAGAAACGCCGCCAAAGTTCTGCTTCGGCGGCGTTTTTCGTTACTCAGAGCGTTCTTTCAAAGCCGCCAATAACGCACGCGCTTCAGCAGGTGGTCGTTGCTCCACACGGCGATAATCAGACCCGTCAGTATTGCGCGTCACAAATCCTTGGGTCGCCAATGTACGACGCAAGATTGGGGCGTCATTGAACAAATGCAAACGCTCAAAAATCGCGTTCACGTCGCGTTCGTGCAGGACCTTACCGCGTGGCAACGCAGCCCAAAAAACCCACAGGCATAAAACTTGTACGGCCCGCTTAGACGGCCAAACTGTCATGCGACCTTCATCATCAAACATTCGCGACGCGCGCTTCACGCGGCGATGATCCGCTTCCTCCACAGGCGCGCTCTGACTCAAACGACGCTCCGCCGCAGCATTCGCTTGCATATATTGCAAATTCTGAAACCCAGCCGCGCGCGCAAGCATGTTCAACAAGGCCAGATGGTTGGGCACGCCCTCAGCTTTGCTCAATTGCGCACGTAAGGTTTTGGAAAAATTCGAAATATCCTCTGCAAATAGAGGGATGGATACCTTGGACATATCATTCCTTTCGTGCCGGAACTTTATCGACGGTCGCTGTCTTACCGCATGTGGCACTTGGATCTGTGTCAAAGGTTATTTAATTTGGCAGGTTTAGCACTCTGTCTCAGAGCAGCGACGCCTCGGTTCTGCCGACCGAGTGTCATACTACCCCGCTGCACATCGTTCGAAAAGAGCAAAGTGTCGCCGATCACATACGCGCAATTGACGCGCGCGTATTCCTCAACATACGCTAACGTATGTAAACTGAGGGAGTGACCCGCAATGCCACAGATCACATCGACCGCACTGCCCGACACCGCATTCCTTGCGCGCTACGAAGCGCAGCCAGACACACACCGATTGCTATCACGCGCGCGTTGCTAAACATGTGCCGCTAGAAACCTTCATCAACGCCTTCTTCAACTCCTGACTGTTTCGGATCGAACGCCTTGTCCTCAAACTGACGCTGAAGAAGCCCGCTACTGATCAAGACATCGCCAAAATCGCGAACGGCACCTCAAACACCATGACCGCGTGGCGCATAGAGCAGCGCGATGACAATCAAATCCTGTTGGAAGTTCCTGACACGCCAATCCGCACATGGCTGATGCGCGAAGATGCGGGCGATCACACCAACCTCTATTTCGGCAGTGCGATCCTCCCCATGCGCACTGACAAAAATGGTAAACCTGCAATGAGCCACATCTTCATCGTGCTCATGGGGTTTCACCAACTCTACGCGCGCGCCCTCTTGTATCTGGCGAAACGCGCGTTGCGTTAAATCGTGCGGGCGACCACATAGCGGGCCGGCGGGCTCACCGGAGGATTGCACATAGGGCTCCTTGCCAAGTTTTTGTGCCAGAGGGATTAGCTTTAAGACCAGCGCGATTTTCCAGTTCGCGTCTTTTAAGCAGGGCGTTTTGGTGATGAATAGCCCACTGGGGCGCAAGGCCGCGCGCGCAGTGTCCAAAGTCGCAGGAATATCGCGCAGCAAATGCAATAGGTTAAACGCCATCACCGCATCAAGCCCGTCATGCGGGTAAATCCCCTCCAAGACAGGATGCGCCTCGAAATTGAGGTTGGCCAAGCTCGTCTCTGCCACCTTACCACGCGCGATCTTAATCATCGCTTCGAAAATATCCGTGCCATGATAGGTACCCACACTCTCTGCAAGAAGCAGCGCGGTTGAACCAGTGCCACAGCCAATCTCCAACACTGTGTCGCTATCGCGCAAATAGCTACGTGTGCGCTCTAGCGTATATGTATATGCCGCCATATCCTTGATCGGATTGGTGGCATATTTCGCGGCTGTTATCACAGAATTTTGCTTGCTCAATCATTGTGATCTCCTTTGCGACTACTCTAATTCATGCATGCATAAATGCGGAATTGCCGAAATCCGTGTTTGTATTTTGCATTAACGCATGAATTGGCAGGCGATCTCACTCGATTGGAACCACGCACGCGCGTTTTTGGCGGTCGTGGAAACAGGTTCGCTCTCTGCGGCAGCGCGTGTGCTTTATCAAACGCAGCCCACCTTGGGACGTTAAATCACCGCGTTTGAGGAAGAGCTGGGCGTCACCCTTTTTGAACGCGTTGGCCGCTCTTTGAAAATCACCCAGACCGGGGCGGACCTTGCCTGTCATGTGCGCGCCATGGCCGCGATGCAGCAGGGCGCATGACCTTGATGGCCTCCGGCCAATCCCAAGCGATTGAGGGCATGGTGCGCATCGCTGCGTTCGAATTGTTCGCTGCACATTTATTGCCTCCCATCGTTGCCAGACTGCGCAGCATTGCTCCTAAGATCGAGGTGGATATCGTCACGGCCAAAACCGTCAGCGATCTGCTGCAACGCGAAGGCGATATCGCGGTGCGCAATGTTCGCCCCGAACAGCCAGACCTGATTACGTGTCTCATTCATGATTCCAGCGGGCGGTTTTATGCGTCGAAAGGCTACATCCAGAAACGTAGGCGTCCGCGCAATTATCAAGACTTCAAGACACATGATTTCGTGAGTTTCGGCAACACTGATCAGATGCTCGAGTATCTGGCTGTGCTTGGATTAGAGCTTACTGCGGCTCAATTCAAGGTTGGTTCCTCTAACAGTCTCGTTGCATGGGAAATGGTCAAGCAGGGTTTTGGCATCGCGTCCATGTCTGTTGATGTTGCGCGCGCCTCGCCCGATCTGGAGGTGCTTTTGCCCTATAGTGATCCTGTGATTTTCCCCACGTGGCTTGTGACCTACCGCGAGCTCCATACCTCACGCCCCATCAGGCTGGTGTTCGATCTATTGGCCGTGGAACTGCTCAAGCTTATGGCTTGACCAGGCTTCAAACCCGTCGCAGCATGCCCCATGTCCAATGCACCCAGCTATCATGTCGACCCACAAGCCTTCTGGATCGACCCCTATCCAACGCTCGCCAAAATGCGTCGCGACGCGCCAATCGCCTATGTGCCAGAGCTTGATGCGACCCTGCTCACCCGCCGTGACGATATCTTTCGTGAGGAAAAGCGCATTGAGGTTTTCAGCTCCGAACAGCCGGGCGGATTGATGACCAGGCTTATGGGCGAAAACATGATGCGCAAGGACGGTGCGGCCCATCTGGCAGAGCGTAAGATGATCTTTCCCACCGTCTCGCCGCGCACGGTGCGCGATGTGTGGAAAATGCAGTTTGAAAGCGCAACGTCAAAGATCCTCGAACAACTCGCCCCCATACAGACCGCCGATCTCGTAAGCGATTTCGCGATGCCCGTCTCAGCAGAAGCGCTTAAAGCCATAACTGGCCTCACCAATATGCATTTCGTGGAAATGGACCGGGTCAGCCAAGGGATGATTGATGGTGTCGGCAACTATGCGGGTGATCGGCAAGTTGAGGCCAATTGCCACGATTGTACAGCCTCCATTGACGCGCATATCGACGCGCAAATCCCTGTACTCAAAGCTAACCCCGACATGTCTCTGCTGTCCGTTTCGATGAACGTGGGCATGCCCGAACAGCAAATCCGCGCTAATATCAAACTTGCCATATCAGGCGGTCAAAATGAACCCCGCGATGCGATTGCAGGAACAATCGCGACGTTGATCGAACATCCTGATCAGCTCAACAAAGCGCTCAAGGGAGAGGTTACTTGGCTCCAAGTCTTCGAGGAATACGCGCGTTGGATGTCTCCCATCGGCATGTCGCCGCGCCGCATTGCTAAGCGATACAAGCTGAATGATATTACGTTTGAGCCCGAGGATCGCGCATTCTTGATGTTCGCGTCCGGCAATCGAGACGAGGCGATCTTTACAAACCCCGATACTTTCGACGTCACCCGTGACAATACCAAGGCCATCTCCTTCGGCGCAGGTCCGCATTTTTGCGCAGGCGCATGGGCGTCGCGCTGCATGATCGCTGACGTCGCTCTGCCGATGTTCTTCGCGCGTTTTCCAAACCCAACAATGACAGAGCCAGTTGCCTATCGTGGTTGGGCCTTTCGCGGCCCGCTAAGCGTCAAAGCGGCGGGTTTGGTACAATAAAACTATTCCCGCGCAGCCCAATCTCCAGTAGCGATAGGACATGAGCTATGACCTACTCCTTGCACTAACGTTGTTCGCCTTCGTGTCCTCGATCACGCCGGGACCGAACAATCTGATGCTGATGGCGTCGGGTGCGAACTTTGGGTTTCGTCGGACATTGCCGCATATGCTCGGTGTCGTCATCGGCTTTACGCTGATGATCGTTTTGGTTGGCTTTGGCTTGGTGCAGTTCTTTGATATTTACCCGATCTTGCATCAAATCCTCAAAGTGGTGAGCGTGATCTATCTTTTGTGGCTCGCTTGGAAAATCGCGAACGCCGCTCCGCCAGAGGGCGATGTGCAAAGTGAAGGCACGCCCATCACGTTTATCCAAGCGGCCCTGTTCCAATGGGTGAACCCCAAAGCTTGGACCATGGCGCTCACTGCGATCTCTGCCTACACACCGGACCAAACACTTTACTATGTGAGCCTCGTTGCGCTTGTCTTTGGCATCGTGAACTTGCCCAGCGTCTCGGTTTGGACCGTTTTGGGCGAACAAATGGCGCGCTTCCTCACCAGCGCGGCCCGCCTACGAGCGTTCAATTGGGCGATGGCGGGCCTGTTGATTCTGTCGCTTTATCCTGTTGTCTTGGGCTGAAGCAGCACATAAATCCGCGTCAATAAATCCGTAGGGGCCGTGTCTATGGGCGAGTTCAGATAGACTTCATAACTCGGTTGGTCCGCAGGCATCCAGCCTGATTGCGGCAATCATTGCACGTAAAGCCATTTATAGGCCTGTTGCAGCCCTGCATAGGCACCCTTCATCATCAGACTGCACTTTCATTGCCCCCGATCAACACCTCTTCCAGAGGGTCAGGTATCGCCACGTCATCGGCCAATCCAACGGCATCATGACTGCGCAATTCGGCCTCAGGCACGGTCGATGGATCATCATAATAAATCCCCACCATCCCGCGCGCATGATTCCATAGATCGCGGGTCGTGAACACAGCTGCAACCTTCTCATAGCTCTTGCTCACGTCGTTATAGACACCCACATGAGCCATCGCCGCCAAGCGCCGCTTTGGCGCGTCCTCTACCTTTACTCCATACATATCCCCATCTCCTTCTTTGTGTTTTAGCGTTAAGACATGCTGCGCTTGGGCGGCACGGATCTCCAAAGGCTTGGCATCAAACACTTCGCGAAAGGTGCGGGTGAAACTTTGCGTGTAATTATACCCGACCTCGCGCGCGATTTTTGCCTAGGGCTACTCCGTCTGCACCAACCAGAACGCAACACGGTGCATACGCAAACGAAGTACAATCTGCGCGCTACTCTCGACCGTCAAAGCAGAGAAAACCCTGCGCCAATGAAACCGCGACATCGCAGCGACATCCGCGAGGCAATCCAGCGACAGATCAGCACTCGGGTTGGAATAGATGTAATCTATTACCCGAGAGATGCGCGTGTCGTAACTGTTCTGGTTCATGTCTGACGTCCTCGTTAGTGCTGCACTAGCAATACTCAAAGCGGATCGACTGATCTTGCTTTATTGCATCTGGCCCACAGGCGCGCCATATAAGCTGGAAGTATTCAGCAAGTGAGCGTACCCCATGAACTATCTCGATTTCGAAAAACCATTGGCAG
>Ga0206130_10005950_pt1 | contig 14202 bp, 8 predicted proteins | sample Helgoland_Spring_9_FD_148637 | JGI IMG/M metagenome (GOLD analysis project Ga0206130, IMG submission 148637) | Pelagic subsurface seawater microbial communities from Kabeltonne, Helgoland, North Sea - Helgoland_Spring_Bloom_20160512_1 | ecosystem: Environmental > Aquatic > Marine > Epipelagic ... | reverse complement strand
TTCCTTGACTCACTACACAGTTGGTATTTAAATCCTCTGCGCGTATGAATATCGTTTGTGGATTACTAACGTTGGTATAGGGGCTACTAAGTGCATTGGTTCCAGCATCAGCATCGGCCTGTGTTTCATAATAGGTAACACTGATATTTAGATCTCCACCGGTAATTTCATCGGTTTTGCTTTCCAAATCAAAAGGTTCTAGTTCATCGCCTGGTCCGGTAATTTCAGTCATGTCACACATCTCTAACTGACTAGGAGCGATTAAAGTAGGGCCGTCGACTACCTCTAGTAGTAACGTTGTTTGACTGGTACATGCATTATCAACGCCTTCCACTACAATAAAGATCGTTTGCGGATTACTGATATTAGAATAAGCCGTTGGATTAATAATTTCAATAGTCAGTGCTGCATCTTCATAATACGTAACGTTGTACGCTCCAGGTCCTACTTCACTTAAGACCTCTGATTCACTCAGGGTTAAATCAAACACCTCAATTCCATCGGAGTCATCATCACATAGGATCATATCGGCAGGTTGCACAATCTGGGGGCTATCGAGCACCACTAGATCTAGCGTGGTAGTATTAAAACATCCGGTGGTCTGATCTACCAGACGTACAAAAACGGTTTGTAAGAAAGGCACATCGTTTAGATACGGACTAGCAAGAGGCAATACATCATTAATAGCATCTTCGAGTAAGTAGTGATAACTCACCACTAGGTTTCCAATAGGAACTCCACCGGTAACCTCCAAATCGGCGTCGGTTAGTATAAATTCACCAAATCCGTCATTGTCAGGATCACAGAACTCTAGAGGATCTGGTGTGACAATAGTAGGTGCCTCTATAACCACTAGATCCATTGGGAAGGTTCCATAACATCCCGTTACACTACTTTGTACTCTTACAAAAATAGTTTCTGGATTTACCACGTTGGTATAAGGCAATGCTAATGGATTGGTACTGTCATTTGCATCTACCTCAGTGGGGTAATAGGTAACACTTAGTGTTGGATCTCCAGCAGTGATAATATTGTTTTGAAGATTTAAATCAAACTCGGTAAACCCGTCTTGAACTAGATCATCACAAATCTCTACGGTAGGAACTACGGTAAAGGTAGGTACTGGCTCTACCACCAACTCAAAACTTCCTACTTTAATACAAGCGTTTGTATTGTCTTCCAATCGCACCCAGATGGTTTGTGGGTTGGTCGTGTTTGGAAAAGCCTCCGGATTGGCAATAGGGTTGGTCCCGTCCTGCGCATCAAGCTCGGTGGTGTAATAGGTAAGGGTATAATCTACTGGATCTTGATCGTCTCCGTAGATAGTATCAGCCTGTAGGGTTAAATCAAAGATTGCAAAGCCATCCCCGTCATCATCACAGGCAACTAGGTCCTGAATTGCTACTGGAATCACAGGTGTTGGAGTGGTAATGAGTTCTAGTTCTACAATTTTAAAACATCCCGTTCCTCCAATTGCAGTTGGATATTCGGCGCGTACATACACAATCTGTAAGTAGGTATCTACGTTAGCATACGGGCTTGCCAGTGGGTTTACTGCCTGCTCTGCATCAAATAGTGTTTCGTAGTAGCTTACCTCGACTCCTGGCTCTCCTCCAATAATCTCATCATCCTTATCGGTCAGTATAAATTCTGCAAGGCCATCATTGTCATCGTCACAGACCTCCAGCGGTGTAGGTGTTACAGGCGAGGGTAGTGGATTCACCACTAAATCTAAAGTAGTTCCAAGACTAACGCTACATAAATTATTAGACTCCTCTGCACGTATGAATATCGTTTGTGGATTACTAATATTGGTATAGGGGCTGATAAGGGCGTCTAGAGGATCTCCAAGATCAGCTTGAGCCTGTGTTTCGTAATAGGTAATACTAATATTTGAATCTCCACCGGTAACTTCATCGGTGATGCTTTCCAAATCAAAAGGTTCTAGCTCATCGCTTGGTCCGGTGATTTCGGTTACATCACAAAGTGCATAAGGTAGCGGAGCTATTAATTCTGGTGGTGGGTATACCCAAAGTAGAAGCGTAGTAGTCTGGCTAATACAACCGTTATTGATATCTTCTACCACAATATAAATAGTTTGTGGACTGGGAGGGATATTGAAATATACCGCTGGGTTACCAATAGGAATAGTCAGTGCTGCATCTTCATAATAGCTAACAGAATAGTTAGGCCAATCCGTTGGATCAATTAAGGCTAAGACCTCTGGTTCACTAAGAGTTAAATCAAATATCGCAATACCGTCTGTGTCATTGTCACAAATCTCCATATCACTAGGTTGTAGTACCTGAGGGCTATCTAGTACTACTAGATCTAGAGTCGTAATACTATAGCATCCGGTAGTTTGATCTACCAAACGTACATGAACCGTTTGAAAGTTTTCTACATCATTTAAATAAGGGCTTGCAAGTGGGTTGGTTCCATTTTGAGCATCTTCTATAAGATAATGATACGTAACTTGAAGGTTTCCTGTTGGGACTCCACCGGTAACCTGACTATCGGCATCGGTCAACATAAACTCACCAAAGCCATCATTGTCAGGATCACAGTATTCTAAAGGGTCGGGTTGAAAAATATCGGGCGGTGGAATTACTAGTAGATCCATGATAAATGTCTCAAAGCATCCCGTCGTATTATCTTCAACACGAACCACTATAGTTTGTGGATTGCTGATATTGGTATAGGGTTCCGGTAGTATAACATTATTATCGGCATCTGTTTGGTTAAGGTGGTACGAGACACTTAAAAATGGATTGCCTCCAGTAATTAATTCGTTCTGAGAACTCAAATCAAATTCAGCTTCATTGTTTAGTGGTAGGTCGTCACAAAGTTCGAAAGTTGGAACTACCGAATAGACCGGAGCACTTCCAACGATTAAATTAAAACTAAGTATTGTGACACAGCCCGCTGAATTATCTGCACGCACCCATACCACTCCACCTGAGCTTAAATAAGTATTAGGAGTTGGTATTTGGGGAGTACCAGCAATGGCTTCAGCCTCTGTTTCAAAATAAGCTAGAGAAACTCCAATTTGAGAGTTTAATATTTCAGGGTCTTTCGATAATAAATTAAAAAGTTCCACCCCATCACCACTCACATCATCGCATATTAAATAATCTGATATTGGGTCGGTTATTGCAGGAGATTCATCTACTTGGAGAACAAGTTCAGTCACGTCAAAACAATTGGTGTTCGTTAAAATTTCTACTCTTGCATATAAAATTTGATAGCTAGGGATGGTATTAATAAATGGAGTGGTAGTATCAATAGCATTAGCCCCTGTTTCTGCATCGGTTAAAGTTAAATGATAGGTGACGTTTAAATTTGGGTCTCCACCCGTAATTTCAGGATCTTTTATTGCAAGGTCAAATACTGCCAAACCATCATTTGGAAATTCATCGCAAAGGATAAAAGGTGTTGGTTCATTGGCTTCAGGGGCTTCAAATATAAATAATTCAAAGCTACCTGTTAAAAAACAGCTAGGGTTTGCATTGTTTTCAATTCTCACAAAAATAATTTCTGAGGGTCCAGTAGCTGTGTAAAGGTTTGAATATGCATTCGCCCCCGTATCTGCATCTGGCTGTGAGCCGTGGTAAGTTATGTTGTACAAAAGAGGATCTAGTGTGTCCAAAACTTCTAAATCTTTTAATAAAGATAAATCGACCTCTAAAATACCATCGTCGTCGTCGTCACAAAGTTCCGAATCGGTTAAGGATCCTATAGATATGGGTGCAAATTCGATCAGAAAAGAATCGGTTGCGAAACAAGTTTCCTGAATAATAACTCTAATATCATCAATCGCAAGATCATTACCACATACTCCTGTGATATCATTGTTTAAAACAATTTGGATCGAGGTATTAGGACCGCTGTTAAAGGTAAGCGAATAGTTGATCCAATTTGGATTGCTCTCATTTACTACATTACCCGTAGAATTAGTTGCTATGACTGTTCCAGTGGCATCTTCAATTTCATAGACTACCCTTGAGTCGATACCAGTTCCTGGACAAATACCTGAATCTGTATCATACATCGTTGACATAACAAATTCAAAACTATAATCAGTGTTTGCAGCTACGGTTATTTCTCTTCTATATAATTCGTCAACCGCATCGGTAGCGTCAAAGACGATCATTCTTCCATCTATATCGCCGGAAGTATAATCCTCCATGGCTTGATGCCAACCAGTATTAAGGCCAGTCGAATTATTCGTAACCGCGTACTCACCAGCGTTTAATTGTGTGGCAGGATTGAAGATATAATTTGTAAAAGGACTCACTACTCTACCTAATCCGGTACCAAAATCTTCTAAAAATGCAGTGTCTTCGACCGATCCCTCTACACGAACAAAAACTTCTTCAACAGTTCCTGTGATTGGATAAGTTGTAGGAGTTGCTATAGGGTCAGCACCTGTGTCAGCATCTGTAGCACTATTATGGTAGGAAACATTGAAATCGTCAGGATTTTGCGAGCCAAGAACTATCGGAGTGTTGACGGTTAAATCAAAAACACCTGTATTGATTCCATCATCACATTGGAGTAGATCAATCGGAGGGTTTTCTATTTGCGGTGATGCTAAGTTTACAAAAAAACTGTCGACTGCAAAGCATGTGGGAGTTGCGATGTTTTCAACCCTTACAAATATTTCCTCTGCAGGCCCTGTAACCGTATATGGCACTGGATGAGGGTTGTTACCAGTGTCAGCATCTATTTGCGAGCCGTGGTAACTTACAAGGTACAGGCTTTCCTCCAAGGGACCTAATGCCTCTGTATTTTTTAGTAAAGGTAAATCTAGGTCAACAAAGCCATCATCATCGAGATCACAAAGATTATAATTTGTCATAGCTCCAACGGATACAACAGAAAAATTTATGTTAAAATCACTTAGAGCATAACAAGTTCCGGAGTTAATGTCCTGTATTCTTAAAAATATTGGTTGTTGTGGCGGGCTACCAATAGGAAACATTGTTGGATTAGGAATAGCATTTACACCAGCGTCACTATCTGTAAAACTTTCATAATAGTTAACTTCAAAATCACCTGGAGTTTGAGTACCATAAACAATGGGCGTATTTTGTGTAAGGTCAAAAACACCATTGTTAGTTCCGTCATCACACTGAAAAAGATTTTCAGGGGTATTTTCTATAAGTGGATTTGGGTAAAAAATAATTTCAAAAGGAATGGTAATATTGCTTGGGGAAACCGTTACCTGGTAAATACCAGAATTTGTGACATCGATAGTAGGAAAACCAATACCATTAAATATTTCAATAAACCCTCCACCCAGTCCATCGTCATATTCCCATATGTAGTTAGTTGCACCAGCAGTGGTTCCATCCAAAGTAATAGTATCACCCTCACATCCTTCTGTTGAGCTAATGATTGAACAATCAGTTTCTCCAGCCCCAGGATCTCCTGCATTTGTTTGTACTAATTGAATAAATCCTGGATCATCGCTATAATTAGTTATCAGTAAAACATAAACTTCTCCGGGTTGTCCGTTAGGTATGGTAAAATTTTCAATTGCATCAATTGAATAGCTACAGTCTATTTCGTTAAAAGCTTGAAGTTCTGTAAAATCACATAAATTATCACCTTCAGCAAATGGTCCCCATGCAATAAAATCGACATCTAAACCTGCACCGGTAGGATTTCCATCCGAATCAAAAGCTGTATTTTGAATAATATCAAATTCTAATATACCAGATTGGTCAATCTGTAGGTAAAACCAAGCAGGAAAAGGTTGTGTAAACAAACATCCATAATCTGGTCCTACTTCAGCAGTTGCGTCACAGGTAGGTTCGGTATTATTGCAATTTGGAAAAATTAAGGCTTGATTGCCCGCACAAAACGGATCCATTGCAGCACAAGTACCACCTTGAGAATAACAATTCTCAATAAAAAAAATAGAAAGAACTATTATTAATAGTTTAAACGGGGAAAAATTCACAGCAAATCAATTAAAATTGAAGCGAAATTTAAGAAAATTTTATGATATATTTTAATTTCAGATCTTCAAAATTATATTTTACATTTTTTGAATTTGTATCTTTGCAAATTATATTTTAAAAAAAGCTATGAACACGAATCATCTTAACAAGTTAACTGAAGAATTAGGAGAGGACCATATAGGAACTTCTGCAGAAAACCCTATCCGAAAGGATGCTTTTTTATTGAGCGATTCTGAAAAAATTGAAGCCATTCAAGTGGATGTAAAAAATATTCTTAACACATTAGGAATGGATTTAACGGATGATAGCCTAAAAGGAACTCCAAAAAGAGTTGCCAAGATGTTTGTTAATGAAATATTCGGGGGCTTGAATCCTGAAAAAAAACCAAAAGCTTCTACTTTTGAAAATAAGTATAAGTATGGGGAGATGTTAGTGGAAAAAAATATTACCCTGTATTCAACCTGTGAACATCACCTGCTTCCAATTGTAGGAAAAGCACATATAGCTTATATATCAAATGGAACGGTTGTAGGCTTATCAAAAATGAATAGAATTGTTGATTATTTTGCTAAAAGACCTCAAGTCCAAGAACGATTAACAATGCAAATAGTTAAAGAACTACAAGCTGTTTTAAATTCAGATGATGTTGCTTGTGTAATTGATGCTAAGCATTTGTGTGTCAACTCCAGAGGAATTAGAGATATTGACAGTAGTACCGTTACCAGTGAGTTTGGTGGAAAATTTAAAAATTCAGTAACTAAAAGAGAGTTTTTAGACTATATAAAATTAAATATTGAAGACAAACATATTTAATAATACTATATTTAGGTTTTAATATAAAAAATTGAATCTTTTACATCAATGAAACTTTTCGAGCAACAAGAATTAGTTATTTATAATTCTACATCCAAGTCTAAGGAAAAATTTAAATCAATAAATGAGGGTAGTGTTGGAATGTATGTTTGTGGTCCAACGGTTTACAATAATGTTCATTTAGGGAATTGCCGTACTTTTTTATCGTTCGATTTGATATTTCGATATTTAAAACACCTAGGCTATCAAGTGCGGTATGTTCGAAATATAACCGATGCTGGCCATTTAGAAAACGACGCTGATAGCGGAGAAGATCGGATTGCAAAAAAAGCAAGAATCGAGAGGCTAGAACCTATGGAAATCGTGCAAAGATATACTATTGACTTTCATCAGACGATGTCCTTGTTCAACGCCTTGCCACCTAGTATAGAGCCCACTGCTACAGGCCACATCATTGAACAAATAGAAATTATTGAAAAAATTTTAGCAGAAGGTTTAGCCTATGTTGTTAATGGGTCTGTTTATTTTGATGTTCATAAGTTTAACAAAAACCATTCTTACGGAAAACTGAGCGGAAGAAATTTAGAGGACATGGTAGCAAATACTCGTGATTTAGCTGCCCAAACCGATAAAAAAAACCCACAAGATTTTGCCTTGTGGAAAAAAGCTGAACCGGAACATATCATGCGTTGGTCTTCTCCTTGGAGTCAAGGTTTTCCTGGATGGCATTTGGAATGTACGGCAATGAGCACAAAATACCTAGGAAAACAATTTGATATTCATGGAGGTGGAATGGACTTAAAATTTCCGCATCACGAATGTGAAATAGCTCAATCTGAAGCCGCTCTTAAAACAAATCCAGTAAATTATTGGATGCATGCCAACATGCTGACGCTCAATGGTAAAAAAATGGCAAAATCAACGGGTAATAATATTTTACCCCATGAAATATTTTCCGGTAATAATTCTAAGTTGAGTAAAGCTTTTTCACCTACCGTGACCAAGTTTTTTATGTATCAAGCCCATTACAGAAGTATTCTTGACTTTTCAAATGAGGCTTTAATCGCGTCAGAAAAGGGGTTTAATAAAATGATGGAGGCTTATAAAATGCTTTCAGTAATTACATCATCTGATGAATGTAATTTTGATGCAAGTACATGGAAACAGTCCTGCTTCAATGCAATGAACGACGATTTTAATAGTCCTATTCTAATAGCCCAACTATTTGAGGCGGTAAAAATTATTAATTCAGCAAAGGAAGGAACTATTAACCTTGACCAAAATGCGATCACCATGCTTCAGGATACCATGCACACATTTATTTTTGACGTATTGGGTTTGCAAGATAATTTAGTCACTAATACTGCAGGAGATCATCAGTTAGTAGGAGCTGTAAATATTTTAATTGAATTGAGAAACCAAGCAAGAGCAAACAAAGATTTTGCAACCAGCGATTTAATTCGAGATCAATTAAAAGAAGCAGGAATACATTTAAAAGATGGTAAAGCTGGTACTTCATTTACTACCAGCTAACTATTGAGGTCAATTACCGATAATGAATAAATTTAATTTTAAAAATTTTTCAATAGTTCTTTTTGTTATTTTGATAAAGGGTTATCAAAATTTTATTTCTCCCTTGCTACCATCGACCTGTAGATATGATCCAACCTGCTCTCATTATGCTATCAAAGCTCTAAAAATTCATGGATTATTTACAGGAACTTGGTTGGCTATAAAGCGCATTAGTAGTTGTCATCCCTGGGGAGGTTCCGGTTTTGATCCCGTTCCTGAAAAAAAAGAAAAGTAACCAAATTAAGGAATACCTTTCATATATTTACTTTTTTAAATTTATCAACAATAGTTTATGCAAATATTAAGTTTTGTTTGGGATCCATCACCAGGAATTGATTTAGGTTTTTTTATCATAAGGTATTACAGTTTAATGTTTGTAATTGCCTTTTCAATTGGCTGGTTTTTAACAAAAAATATTTTTAAAAATGAAGGTCAACCCGACGATAGGTTGGACAGTCTTTTTATCTATGTGGTGGTAGCTACTCTTGTTGGAGCTCGGTTGGGTCACGTATTTTTTTATCAACCAGAGTTGCTAAAAGACGATTTCTTTTCGGTTTTTCTTCCTTTTAGTTTTAAAAATGGGTTTCAATTTACTGGTTTTAGGGGCTTAGCAAGCCACGGAGCTGCAATTGGCATCATTACTGCCATGTACTTTTACAGTAAAAAAGTATTAAAAAAGCCGATATTGTGGATACTGGACAGAATCGTAATAGCCGTTGCAAGTGGTGCTGTATTTGTTCGAATCGGAAATTTTATCAATTCTGAAATTATTGGAACAGCAACTAACAGTGATTTTGGAGTTGTTTTCACACAACTAGGAGAAGATTTTCCTAGACACCCTGCTCAATTATATGAATCGTTTTGCTATGTTTTTGTATTTGCTATACTTTATTATTTGTATTGGAAAACAGATAAGAGAAACCAAATGGGGTATTTGCTCGGCACTTTTTTAGTACTGCTTTGGACCGTCAGATTTTTTGTTGAATTTGTAAAAGAAGCTCAAGTAGATAACAGAGCTGAATGGATTTTAAATACAGGTCAATGGTTAAGTATACCTTTTATATTAATGGGAATCTATCTAATGAGTTCCTCTTCTAAACGACCTGTTAATGATTAATAAGGGTCTGGTTATAATTTTTTTATACTTTTTTATGAGTGCTGTTCAATCCTGTGACCAACAGGTGAAAAAACCAATATCTATTACGAAAGAAATCAATTTTTCGAAAGAAGGCGAATTAACTTTAAGAAAAACAAAAAGTGATTCCGTATTTAAAACCTTAGATATTGAAATTGCTCAAACCGATTATGAAACTCAAACGGGTTTAATGTATCGTAAGTCGATGGAGGAGCACCAAGGAATGTTATTTATATTTCAGGAAGAGCAACCTCGATCGTTTTATATGAAAAATACAGAGTTTTCATTGGACATTATTTACATCAATAAGAAAAAAAAAGTAGTGAGTATTAAAAAAAATACTATACCCTATGATAAAAATTCGTTACCCTCAGGGAAACCTGTTTTATATGTGTTAGAAATTAAAGCTGGACTTTCTGATCGCTGGGGAATTGAAAATGGGGATAGTGTGAGGTGGCTTCTAAAATAAATTGATTATATTGAAGATTATTAACCTGTTAAAATCTTTAAATTATGAGAAAAATTACGTTATTTTTTATTTTTGTGGGAGGTATAATGTTTGCCCAACAACCGCAGTCTTACCTAGAATTATCCAATCAAAACCAAACGAATGAGTTTAATGGTGAAACCGCCACTGTTATAAATAACAGTTCTCAAGGTATCATTGCAACGTATGTTGCTAAAGTGCTTTTTGATATTGGATTGGAAGAAAATTGTTCAGAACCAACAGTGACTTACGAAGATTTTCTCGGAGGTCCAATAGAAATTCTCGATTGTGGTCTTACCATGAGTAACGCAGGTGATGGTTGTTATGATCCAGGAGAACTTGAAATTGGATTTCAAATTTCTGCTTCAAATGGATCTAATACAGTAAGTATACCAGCAGGCGCTATTGGAAATACAGATCCTTTGGCCGGAGCAATAACTTTTGCTGAGTATACCGTAGTTGAATTTACGCCTAATGTTTATGCAATTGCAATGGATTTGTGGGAAAACAATTTTCCGTTAACCGATATTAGAGTTTTTGGGGAGACAGGAGACTTAATTGAAACGATTCAAGTAAATGTTCCAACAAATCTTCAAGTATTTTTTGGTATGATTGCTGACGAACCAATTTCAAAAATTGAAGTTCAAGGAGAGCAAGATAGTGGTGAGTTAGTTGGAAACTTGTATTTTGGAGCTACTTGTGAGGCTTTGTCAGTTAACGATAACATTTTATCTCAATTATCCGTTTATCCAAATCCTACAAACGATATCGTGACCGTTAAGATGCCATCAAATATAGAAGTAGTTTCAATGAAATTATTTGATGTGCTTGGAAACTTAGTTTTAAATAATGCTAACACATCACGATTAGATGTTTCTAATTTGTCTTCTGGGTTATATCTTTTAGACATCACTACAACAGCAGGATCTGTTTCCAAGAAAATAGTAAGAAATTAATAAGTATAGTTAAAAAAGCCATCTATAATTATAGATGGCTTTTTAATAAATCACGTAGTTAACGGTAAACGTAAAGTTATTTTGGATATGGTCAATAGTTGCTTTATCGGTCAAGCCAATATGATAAAGAGATAAATTTCCATTTTGTTGGATTCTTGAATAGGAAAAATCAAGACTATAGCTTCCCAAATAAAACCCGATTCCTCCAGAAAAACCATTTAAGTTTCCTCTTGAAGTTAGTTCCTTATAAGGACTTTCTTGATATTGATAACCGCCTCTTAAGCTTAATCTATTTAATCTGTATTCTCCACCGATTTTGATGGTAGAAGCCCCTTTAAACTCGTTTTTAATTATATTGTTTTCATTATTAAAATAGGTGCTAGAGGAGTTGAAACGGGTGGCTTTGTAATCTTTATAGGAATAATCAACACTTATTAAACCTTTTTTTCCGAAGATATAGGCGCCGCTAAACGCTAATTTCCATGGAGTTGTTAAACGATATTTGGAGAAAATATTTACAATTCTTGGATTGATAAATTCGTTGTAAATTAATCCCTCTACTTCTCTTGTGGTTTCCAAATACTGCGAAGTCTCCTCATAGATATTATACCAAGTAGGAGTGTCAAAAGTTGCCGCAATTTTTAAAGAGTTGGTCATTTTTGCAATAGCACCAATTTGCGCGGAAAAACCTCCGCCATAGGCATATAAATCGTTTTGAAAACCAACATAACTAACTGTGCTTCCTGGATTGTTATTGGTTTCATTTAAAAAGGTGCTTTGTCTGAAATTAAAATTATTACTATTAAGATTGATTCCAACAGAAATAATATTTTTAATCTCAGCTGCAAAATTAAAGGTGTATTTTCCATTGTAACCAGAAGAACTATAGTAATATTTTTGATTAAAACTACCAGGTGCAATATTAGAATAGTATTCAGTATTTTCAGGATTATCGATATTTTCTGGGTCTATTATAAAGCTCTGATATCCTAGAAACGCATTTTGTGCAGAGACTCCATAGTTGGTTCCCAAATAAGCATATAAACTAGAAATCGTTTCATTATTTTGTAATTGTAGCAAATCAAGCGAAATTCCTTCAGCTTGCGCCAGAAAGTAATTAGCAATGGAGTTAGTGCCTGTTCCCGCTACAAAAATATCATTGTCAAAATTATTAGTTGCAACGTAATTGAAACCGCCAGAGAACTTATTAATTACAGATTTTTTATTTCTATAGTCTGATGAAAAAATAAAACCGGCTTGATTAAACTTTGAATGGGTATGTGTAGTCTCGGTAGTTGAACCAAAATAATTAGCGTTGTTTTTGTGGTTGAGTATTGAAAGAGTTGCTGAGCCGGTACTTTTAACAAAAATTGCACTGGCTGCTGGGTTAATAGCTATCGAAGAAACATCTGCTCCTAACGCACCAAAAGCACCACTTAATGCATTAAATCTTGCAGTTCCATTGAGCGATTCTGAAGAATATCTTAACGCATCTTCAATGGTTTGTGCCTTCCCTTTTGAGATTGATATACATACGATCAACAAAAACATCAACCTAATTGTCATAGAATATAAAATTAATTTTTAAAGCCCTCCACGTCTACCACTACCTCCGCGTGAAACGCTTCCTCCACGAGACCCACCACCATAACTGCCACTTCTGGAAGTATTACTTCTGTAGGAACTACTTGGTTTTGTGCTGGATCTTGCTCTATTACTGGTGTTGGATCTTGTTGGGGTTTTGGAAGTATTATAGTTTCTTTTTGAAGAACTTCCATTGGTTGAATTTACTTGATAGCTTCCCCTATTTGTTGCTCCAGTATTTCCGCTATTTAGAGTGGATCTTCTGTTGGAATTAGATCTTGAATAATTTATATTTGAACTGTTGTAATTTCCTCTTCGATTGTAATTATTAGTTCCTCTACCTGCATAATTGTTGTTGCTCCTCCCTCTGTTATAACTTCTTGCTCTTGTATAGTTGTAATTGCTTCGTCCTCTGTTATAGGCATATCCATGATACCCACCGTGTCCGTAATAGCCACCGTATCCATAGTATCCACCATAACCATACATTGGATACGGGTAAGGATAGCCCCATCCATATCCATAATATGGATAATATCCGCCCCAGTAGTAAGGGTAACCCCATGCAGAACCAAATCCAATATTCCAACCTCCGTAAAAAGGGGCATAATTATATCCGCCATATACATTGATAGAAATTTGTGTTGAATTAGTACCCCAAGCACCGTATTGCTCATCGTATTCTGAAATGTAGTCTCTTTTTTCTGTTATTACATAACCGTCAGCGTCCAGCGTGTCTTTTGAATGATAAGCTTCGACATCTGTTAGAATAGTGTTGTCCTCTGGGAGATCTTGATAATCAAGTGACTTTGTCTGAAAATATTGCTTGTAATAATTGTTTTTATCTTCTTTACTCTCTGCTTCTACAATTATTTCTTCAGCCACGGGTGTATTGTTAGAGGCGTATATTCCGTCGTCCTTATCATAATTTTCAACCTTATAAGTTCCACATGAACTAACAAGTAAAGATGCCAACATAAGGATTGGTATCAAATTTAATTTTTTAAAATAGATAAAGGTTTTCATAACAATAGCAATTTAATTGTTGGACATTATAAATTTAAGTAGTTTTGCCGAGAACTAAACTAATTTTAACAATAATTACAATATTTGTGCCAAACACATTACTATGGCTAAAAATCTAACAAAAAGAAGTGAGGACTATTCAAAATGGTATAATGATCTGGTGATTAATGCCGATTTAGCTGAAAATTCGGGTGTAAGAGGATGTATGGTTATCAAGCCTTATGGGTATTCTATTTGGGAAAAAATGCAAGCTGAATTGGATCGAATGTTTAAAGAAACAGGTCATCAAAATGCTTATTTTCCGTTGTTTATTCCCAAGTCCTATTTTAGCAAAGAAGCAAGTCATGTGGATGGTTTTGCTAAAGAATGTGCGGTAGTAACTCATTACAGACTAAAAGAAGATGGAGCGGGTGGAGTTATGGTCGACCCTGATGCTAAACTAGAGGAGGAATTGATTGTTAGGCCTACTTCTGAAACCATTATATGGGACACTTACAGAAAGTGGATTCAGTCCTACAGAGATTTGCCATTATTAGTAAATCAATGGGCAAATGTTGTTCGTTGGGAAATGAGAACAAGATTATTTCTTCGAACAGCAGAGTTTTTATGGCAAGAAGGTCATACTGCTCATGCTACTAAAAAAGAAGCCATTGAGGAAAC
>Ga0206130_10005938_pt1 | contig 14213 bp, 6 predicted proteins | sample Helgoland_Spring_9_FD_148637 | JGI IMG/M metagenome (GOLD analysis project Ga0206130, IMG submission 148637) | Pelagic subsurface seawater microbial communities from Kabeltonne, Helgoland, North Sea - Helgoland_Spring_Bloom_20160512_1 | ecosystem: Environmental > Aquatic > Marine > Epipelagic ... | reverse complement strand
GTAATTGCAGCAGGTACTGTGATATTAGCTCCACAACTACCAGGATCGTTATTGACAACAATATCTTGAGGACATTCGATTGAACAAGTGATTTCACCAACAGTCATTGACCATGCAGTCATAGCACCTGAATCACCACCTGTATCATCATTAATTTCTAATGTCCATGTACCATTAACCTCCACACCTGCAAATGCATTGGCAAAAGTTCCACCATCTGGTTCAAAAGTACCAGCAAGAACTGGTGTAGAAGCTCCACAAGCTAATGCAGCTGCACCATCTTGAAGAGTCACATCTGCATCATCATTTAATGAACAAAGATCATTCCACAGATTAAGAGCAGTTCCATCTGGAGCAATAACTCTTACATCAAGATCACTAAACCAAGTATGAGTTAGTTCAATTGCTAGTTGGTCGATTTTAACATCAGTACCAATAATTCCAGATTCAGTCACAGTAACTGTGAACTCTGCTAAACCACTGGTTCCCGTAGTGGGAATAGGGCTACCTGCACCCCCACCTAGATATAGGTTTTGACCATGCAAACCTACAAAGGCTGTCATAAATAGCACAACAAGTGCCATTTTATTGATTAAAAATTTTTTCATGAGACTCAGTTATTTTTTTTCTGAGATAATAGATAAAAGATTAATTGTCCTCTACTAGAGCAACCGCATCATTAAAGATGCTTTCTAGTGAAAGGTCCGCGGGAGTAACGAAGCGATTAGCGATCTTTACAAGCTCAGATCTTCCATCACTCATTACATTTGCAATTGACTTGTTCGAAACAAGCTCACCAGTAATATGGCTATAAAATGCAACCTTGATTGAGTTCTCAATCTCTTCAGTTGCAGAATCTACACCAGCAATTGATTTGTATTCTGTAGAAATAATTTCTAATGCCTCAGCATCCGAAACGAATTCAACAGAACTTAGATCTACCATCTGTTTCAAATCCAAGTTTTTAGTTGCAGAGTAATCTGACGATTGCGCAACTGCCTCAGATCCACAGAAAAGTAAGATCATCATGCTAGCTGCAGCCATCATAATTCTCAAGTTTTTCATGAGATTTAAAGTTTTAATTGTTAAATAATGATAAAAAAATAAAAGCAGGTATACCATGCCTGACGCACGAGTATACCTGCTTTTATTTCTACAATGAGGGATATTGTAAACGAAGTTCTTCAATCTGATTATAAGTTGTTTAGTAGACAGCTTTTTAGCTTCTTTAAATGAAAATTGGTACTCTAGTAGAACAATGTTGATACAATCAACAAGTAGTAAATCAAACAATCGAACAGCGTAGTTTCTTTCGGTAGTACAAATAGTATATTGACTTATTTCTTATAAGTCGCTCTTCAAATGTAAGTTATTTTACCAAAAAAATGTAAGACTTTGAACAAATAATAAAATATATGCAGCGAATAAAAAACCAATAAAAACTAAAAAACAACCAAAAAAACCATATAAGTTACCATATACCTAAACAAAATAAAACATACAACATATTGATAATCAACATACTACAAGGTCGGTATTGAATAAATCAAGCTTCCAAAACCTCAGGTATTTCAAATAAGTATGGCTGTGTTTTAGCCAGCGAAAAAAAGATATTTTTCCTTCAAATGAGGGATAATCTCATTTAAGTCAAAGAAAAAAAACCTTGCATCTAAAAACTTGGTTTAAAGCTTTTTAGATTCACAGAGTTAGAAACGTCGCCTATTTTTATTCCTATAATATTATAAATACCATCGCTTGCAATACTATCTATACTAAGCACCTCATCGTAATCCCAAGGATTAGACCAATCAAGATCTTCATCAGCTGCTATAAATTTCCAAGAATCGTTGTTCGGAAAATGATCAATCAATTGAAGTATTGCCTTTCGTATTAAAATAATATCCAGTGTAGTTATAGTATTGGAATTATTGACATCGGCTGCAATACGCTTATAAGGCGAATCCAAGGATTGGACACCTAAAATATGCCTTGTGATTAAAGCCATATCGAGTGTAGTAACACCATTGGTTAAATAATCAGGATAGCTTACATCAATATTTGCAGCAGAACCATTTAAGATATTTTGCTCAAATATGTAAGACCCATCCTCTATAGTATACGTGGATAAATACCCTTGATTAATATTAATTGAAACACCTTCTATCAGGTTTTGATTTTCAGTAAAAACAAAACCCGATAAAGAATGATAAATACCTGTACCTAAAGTGTCATTGGGATCAAGAACTGATACCTCAAAAGAACAGGATAAGGTATCCCCATATTCATTTATCACTTGATAAGTATTCGATGTAGTCCCCACGGGAAATTCTTCACCAGAGCTTAATCCCTCATTCAAAAATAAATCTCCGTCACAAAGGCCTCCTATATAAGGTTCATCATAGATCACTTGGACTGCACAACAAGATTCATCAATATTAACCACTATATTCTCCGGGCATTCCAAAGTCATAGCACAAGGTTGATAAGACTCTAAATAATGAAGTATATTCTTCTTAAGGTTTAATGATTCATATAATGGGATATGCCATTGGGTACTGGTCAAGCTACCGAAAAGTACGAGTCCGTCACCCCAAAATTTTTCAGCTAAAACAGGTCGCTCCAATATACTAGTGTCCTTAATGATCGTGTGAATATAATCTCCTGAAATATATGCATGCGCAAAGTAATCTCCGGTATAGCTAGCAAGTACATCTTGCTCAGGACCCTGGAGAATCAAATGATTTTCATCCACAAATTCAACCTGTGTGATGTAATCCGGTCCATAATTCAAGATTGTATTCTCAAAACCTAAATCGATATCACCCCCCTCATTAGGAGCTGAATTTAAAAACAATCGCCCTCCATTATAAACCCAGGACTCTATAATTGTGCTATTAATGGCTAAGAAATTCTTAAATGCTAAAGCACCATCATCACTACCGTCTATCACAACAATAGAAACTGATTCATTGAACACACTATTTATATCAATTAATTCCATGAATCCTTGCGTCCAGCCATCTATACCAAAAACAGCATTCATTAAACCAACGTTCGAGTATTCATTGGTTTGAGTCCAAGGTTCACCTAAATAAGATCTTAAATAGTATCTTGAAGAATCCGATGAAGCCTCTATAGATTTGGCTTCAGTAGCTTTTAATGAATAAGACAGTACTTCTGAAGTACTATTGAAAGTCTGAGCATTCAAACTAGAAACCAAAAGCATAAATGCACATACAACTTGTGTACCTCTCCGGTTAATCTTTTTACTGATGCATAGAGGTGAATCAATAAAAAAAAGACATTCTTTTATTCGCATTGTTTGAGATTGAGGAAAAAATAAATATATCTGGTCAATTGAACTATGCACACTTCAGCATAAAAAATTACTGGAATTTAAATCAACTGATAGATATCTATAATTGTGAACTAAAAACAATGGGATGCGTGGAATGAAACTAACGGCTTGTGGGAATGCAGGTAATCAACCATTAGGGTCGCTTTTTCAAAAACGATTCAAAGATATATAATTATCTGAAAATCAAAACAAAAAAAAAGGAAAGGCATAAAGCCTTTCCTTTTTTAATGTATATCTATTGTCCGGGTTTCTGAAAACCCCCGATACTCCAAGGTGTAGTTTAATAAACCTTTTCCCTTAAACTCATTAAGGTCTATCGTATGGAGTCCCTTGTCAAACTCATCTCGCATTGTTCGAATTACTTTACCATTAATGTCCATAAAAATAATAGCTGCAAATGTTGCCTCATGGAGATAAAAACTGACAGATTCAGTATCTGCATCGGATAATTCACTCGAGCAATCATCACATACTAAGCCCGTATCAAGCAGGAAGTCTGGACTCATCTGTGCATTTATAGCGTTCATAAGCAAGAAGCTAAAGAGAATAAAGATGAAGAACTTTATCACCTTTTTTGTGCCAGAAAAACTAGCAATGCCATGCTCGCTTTGCTGAAAGGTATCTTTTTCTGAAAATAATTTTGGATGTGTCATTTAAGAAAGATTTAGGATTATAAAACATATGTATGAGATATTCAAAATACAGAACCTCAAACTTGAGGGCCAATAGTTTTATGACTATTCAAACTGATAAAAAGAGTAGCTAAGAGAAAAGAACATAAGCAAGGACTGCATATGCCTAAAGGAATATTTAAGGTTCATGATTAAGTATGTTAAATATATACACACTTTAAAAATGTGCAGTTTTGGATATAGTATAAATATATATAAAATTAATAAGAAATAAAACTATACCATTGAACCATTAGTATCACTTCCAGTAGTTTAACACCTAATAAAAAAGCCACCCCTCTATACAGAGGAGTGGCTATCCAAAAACCGATTATTATCAAATAAAGGAAGAGGAGGATTTAATTCCTCTTCCAATTATAATTTTATTCGATGATAATCATTTTCTTGGTTGCTGTAAATCCATCAGCTTCTAGTGTGTAGTATAGTACACCAGTTGCATTTAGGTCCTTAACGATTACCTCGTTATAACCTGCAGCATAGTCACCATCTACTACTCTAAGAGTTTGACCAGAAACAGACATGATTGACAACTTAGCTTTACCAGCGTCAGCCATTTCGAAACCAATAGTGGTTGCACCCTTGAATGGGTTAGGCTCATTTTGGTAAAGTGCAAATGAAGCTCCAGCTTTTCCGTTGAAAGAAAGCTCTACAGACTCAATTCCTTGAGCAGTATACGCCTCAGCTGCAGTATATCTAGAGTTTATAGATAATACGTTGCTTAGTTGAACATCAGCATTAGCTTTGAATGTAGCACTGAACAATTCGTCACCTGCAAGGTTACGGATTTCCATATCATTCCAGCTCGCAGTAATTGCGTTACTCATAATTCCGAAGTTTTCAGCTTTCGCTACACCATCGTTGATAGAAATCAACTCAAGTCCTTCGTGGTTAAGAGTGAACTGGTAACCTGATACCTGAGCATCAGTTGTAAATGTTACAGTTACTTCTTGACCAGCTCTTACAAGCTCATTATCAGCATTGATCTGGATAGATCTTTCAGTACGATTCTCAGCAGGACTCATGAAGTTAGCTTGAGCAGATCCGTTAACATCACCAACTTTAACACCAGTGAAATCAACATCAATCTGAGCATCAGCTAGGTTGTTAATATTAACAACTTCAGGGAATCCCCATGGGTTCATTGCATCAGCAAATACGTGATCTGCATCAACAAATCTCCAAGATGTATTGTTCGGGAAGCTATCGTCAATCTGAAGAATAACTTTACGAATTGCAACTGCATCTAATGTAGTTACTGTGTTCGTATTGTTTGCATCAGCAGCGATCATCTGATAAGGACTTGTAAATGGAGCAATTCCTAAGATATGACGTGTTACAAGAACGATGTCATAAGTAGTTACACCATTGTCAGCATCAGCATCCAAACTTGGTACTACAGAGTAGTCACCACCTTCTGGAAGATCGAAGTTAAATGCACCAGTTTCATCAGTAGACTGGTTGAATAAACCAGAGTTGATATCAACCTCAGCATCTTCAATACCTTCATCCGTTTGAGTAGTCAATGCACCTGCCACTGTAAGTGGAGCTGGAGCACAAACACCCATGTTATCTTGAACAGTAAGTGTTACTGTTGCAAAATCTTGATTACCTGCATCATCAGTTACCCATACTTCTAGAGTATTAGCTCCTAATTCATCACAAGTAAATTGTCTTTCAGTATCGTTAGTGTCTTGAGAGAAACTCAAAACAACACCTGAACAGTTATCAAATGAACCTATGTCGAAGTCATTAACATCAACAACTAGAGTCATTCCTGTAGACATAATTTCTGTAACTAACTCATCTGTTAAGTATGGTGTTGGATCTTTAGCATCAATTACTGTAATAGTAATTTGATCATAGCTATAGTTTCCACAACCATCAGATACTGTATAGTTAGCAGTATATGTACCAGGACCAGCTTCACCTGCAGGAAGATCTGAAGAAGTAGTGATTGTAATGTCATCAGAACAATCAGTTACATCAGGAGTTGGTAGAGATACCGCAGTATCACAATCACCTTCAGTAATTTCAACAGTGAAATCTTCTACATCGAAAATTGGTGCCTCGTTATCAGTTACTTTGATTACTTGAGTTCCAGTTACTGCAGCTTCATCTGGGTAAGTACACCAGTTGATAGCAGACCACTCACGGATAATTTTGTAACATGCGTCAGGAACAACATCAAACTGAGTATCAGTATGAGAAATTGCGATCATCTCACAATTATCACCTGAAACAGTTGCTTGACCGAAGTCAGGAAGTTGACCGTCAACACAAGTTGCATCAAGATCACCAGGGAATGATACAGACCAGTTTGAAACGTGTGTAATAGTAATCGTCTGAGATCCAGAAACTGGACCGTTACCAGAAGGATCATTTACTGTCCAAGAACGATTGATTGAACCTTCACCACACTGATCAACAGAGTAAGTGTAAGAGTAATCATCGATAGCTTCACAGTTATCACCTGAAACAGCAGTTCCAAACATATCGTCAAGAATTGCACCGTTTCCGTTATCTAATTCAGCAGCTATGTCTGCATAGTATACATCACAAGTAATTTCTAAGTTACCAGGTACCGCTAGGTATGGAGCTAACTTATCTTCTACTTCTACTTCTACCATACAAGCATTCCAAGATCCGTCAAAGGCAGGAGTACTCAAGTTATAACCACCTAGGTATTCGTTTCCATCTGCATCTGTTAAGAAGTAGAAGTCTTCTGGTTCGAAGTCTAATACTAACATAACAACCATATGAGTACCACCTACATCAGCACAATCAAATTCTACAGAATCGTAGAAGTTAAGTGCAGCCATTGGGTAACCTGCAAATGGCAATCTTGCAGCATAAATATGTACATCACCACAGTTATCGTATGATCCATCATCAAATGTCTCAGCAAATACTACTGCTTCACCAGCAGAGTTAAGTGCTACATCAGTAATTTCATCACAAATAGCTGTAGGAGCTACTTTATCAACAACAGTTATTTGGTAAAGAACCTCAGTTTCATTACCACAGTTGTCATCGTAAGTATGTCTGATCAAGTAAGCAGCATTATTGTTGTTCGCTGGGTTGTATGCAGTAAGGTCATATCCAGAGAATACACCACCATTACCACTTACAGTCTCAAGAAGAACCAAATCTAGTGTCCAGATTTCAGTCTCATAAGTACTTTCATCAACACCAGAACAATCATCTCCATTTACTAGAAGTGGAGCAATAGCGATATCACCAGTACAATCAGCACCACCAGCAGTTACTTCAACAGTAATTGCACCTGCAGGAGCATTTACGTCTGGACCACTAGTATCCATAATTTTGATCAATTGGTTGTATTCAACCTCTTCACCAGTACACCAGTCAATTACTAACCACTCACGACGAACTTTGAAAGAACCAGCGCAAATATCAATAACTACATCATCATAAGTAACAGAAATGTTACAAGAAGAACCGTTTTCAAATGGCTGTCCATCAATTGTTGGGCCACCAGTCTCAGATACATCTGGGTATCCGTCACCGTTAGTATCCCATCCGTCACCTGAACAATCAAGCATTGCAGCATCCATACCATCATAACTTGGTGGTACAGCTACATCTGAAAGTGTAGGACGAATAATAGTAATAATTTCTTCACAAGTTGCAGAGTTACCTGAAGCATCAGTTACAGTGTACTGTCTTACAACAGTTCCTGCATCTCCATCACAATCACCTGCTACCTCAATGGATTCCATAGTAACATCGTAATCACATGCCTCAGTCACAACAGGACCAGAGTATGTAGATTCGTATGATATATTTAATCCTAAAGAATTAATATTAGTTGGATCACCACCTGCGTTATCCGCAACTGTAAGTGTCCAAGTACCAGAAGCTGCCTCACCTGCTAAACCAGCAAATGGAGACTGAGGTTGTACGTCACCAGCAATAACTGGAGTACCACCACATGCAAATGGAGCACCAGCATCAGTGAATGTTGCAAGAACATCATCACTAGTTCCACAAGAACCAGCAAATAGTGTTACACTAGTTCCAGATGGAGCTACAAGTGAAACTGCAAGATCACCAACCCAAGTATGAGATATATCTAAATCAACTGTTACATCAGTAATAAGCGCTGAAGGACCCGCATTCAATTCGAATTCAAAATCTTGTGAAGATGAATCGTATGATGGCTGAGCACCTAGAGCAAGATTAGCTGTAGCACCTAAAACAGTACCTTCCGCTAAATCAGCTAGATCGTAAGTACAAGAAACTGCAAAATCAGAACACTCGATCTGAGGATCAATGTTATCAACGATTGAGATGTTTCCGAAACAAGAGTTACCCGTATCAGGATCTGTAACAAGTACAGAAAGTGTAGAACCTACATCATCACAACCAACTGTGTTTCCGTTTCCGTCTACTTCTACCTCATAATCGTCATAACATCCGTAAGGACCACCTTCAAGAATCATATCAGCACCAATCTCAGTTGATCCAGATTCAGGAAGAGCGATTTCTACATCATCGTTACAAGCAAGTGTTGCTGTAGGATTTGCATACTCATTAACTAAAATATTGAAGTTACATTGGCTAGTATTACCTACTGCATCTGAAGCTTCATAAGAAATATCATAAGAGCCAATCGGCCATTCATCACCACTAGAGTAAGGAACTGCATCAAGTCTAATAATAGCAACCGGAGGATTTGATGTATTAACACCAAAAATTAATCCAGTAGAAAGACCTAAGGCACCTACAGGAGTTGGAGAAGCAGCACCACAAGGAGTTGACTGAATCCAACATGGATCGTTACCAGGTCCATAACCAAGACCAAAAGCACCAGCAGCACTCTGAGGAGTTTCTACCTCAAGAACTAATGAAGCACCTGCACTTACCTGAGCAGAAGAGTTGAAATCAACATCTAGGAAATAGTTATTTCCACCAGGAGTTGATCCTGCACTACCTTCAGCAATAAGATTCAATGTTCCACCAGGGAAAGTACCAGTAAGCTCGTATACACGAACGATTAGGTCGAATCCACCTGGATCTTGACCAATTGCTACATTGATACCATCAAAATTCTCATTTGAAGCACCTGGGTAAGCAAATGTTCTATAGTGGTAATTCAAGTTAGTAATACCAGCACCCCAGTTATTACAGTTAATAGCCTGAGAAATTGATGGGTTACCAATCTGGTAGAAGTTAGATGATGGAGGACAGTTGTCAAACGCATCTACTTCGTAAGAAATGATAGTACCACAAAGTCCTGGATCAAGGTTGAATACCATATCCGCAGGACAAGGATCAAATGTTGGAGCCTCAGCATCAATTACTGTAATAGTAGTTTGACAAGTTGAAGGGAATCCACCACTGAATGTAGTAAATGTAACTACTGTTTCTCCTACACCGTAGAAGTCAGTAGCATCATCTGTATTGTTATAATCATTAACAAATGCAAGAGCAGCTGTTGGCATAGCAGCATCTACACTCCAGTAAGATGAAGCACAAATGTTATCTACATCAGGATCTGTTCCTGAAGTAAATGTAAGGTCAGAACCATAAGCAGCTACCCAACCATTCCATGTAGCCTGAGCAACAGAAGCAGTGAAGTTTCCAGGTGCACAATCTCCAGGAGTTGCACCACCAACATTAACTATAGTTGAACCGTCAGGTCCAGTAAGGTTAAACACCTCAAATCCTGCACCAAAATCACCAACTACTTCAATAGATAATTCTACATCACCAATAGCAGAAACTGCTCCAGAGAGCGTTCCAGGTGTTGTAATAATACCTGTGAAGTTAAAGTTGAAAGGAACTTGTCCTGTAGATGCATTCGCAAATGAAAATGCTCCTTCACAAGAAGCACCTGTAATTGCAGGAGGAACTGTTACATCAGCTCCACAAACACCAGGATCATTGTCTACAGTCATATCTGCAGGACATTCAATATCACAAGGAGCTGCAACGAAGAATGACCCAAGAAATGCACCATTGGAAAAAACTCCATTACATGAATTTCCAATACCGCCACCTCCTAGGGAATATGAACCTAGAGAAACACCTGAAACTAGTACATCTAATGACGCACCGTTCCATCCATCACCCCATCCATCATATCCGTATACATTGTATGTTTCTCCCTCAGGAGCAGAGACTGTTACATCTACAGGAGTAGCACCGTATGTTGCCTCACAAGCTAATACAGCACCGTTAGATACCTGTATTATCTCATAACCTGGCTCGTTTGCGAAAGCACCTGTAGTCCAGTCTAATGTTAAAGTTTGTTGAGCAACCATTACGTTTGCAAAAAGAAGAGCAAACATAAAGCTAAACCCAACAAATAATTGTTTATTTAACTTTTTCATGAGTGAATATAGTTTTTATTGTTCAAGAAGATCTAGGGTCTGATTGTAGATAGTCAGAGCATCTACTCCGAGTCCACCTTTGAACCTAATAATAAAGGAATTCAGTTGATTAGCTGAACCTTCTAAAGCTGTCTTTATACCCACTCCGGTTGTTACAACTTCAGTCAAATACACATAGTAATCAACTTTAATAGCATTAGTAGCTTCTTCGAGGTCAGAACTGGTAGGAGCAACATAAATGTCCTTAGAATTCTGAGTAAGTACCTCGATAGCTGTGTTATCGTCTACAAGCACAACACCATCAGTGTTCAACTGCTTGTCTGATAACAAATTTGCACCAGTAAATCCACTCTGAGCAAATGATGTTGTTCCAAGGAACATGAGCATCATGAACGCCACAAGGGATGTTACGTACTTTAATTGTTTCATGAGAAAAAATTTAGTTTAGATTTACACAAAAGAAAAAGCAAGGCTATCAGTAGTAATCTGAATAGTCTTGCTTTCTCGTTTATGTAATGTCCATAGTTAAAAAAATCATGTAATAAGTGTCTAGTACATTTGTTCACACTCAAATTATGACAATCTTAACCTTAATCACATACCACTAAATTGGTATTTCCACTATATCGCACTGATATACAGTGATATGGTCGCACTTACTACAAACAAAAAGCGGCTTCGTAATACGAAGCCGCTTTTTGTTATTTCGGATCTGAAAATTTCAACCGGAAGGATATTTCATGCCCCCCCGCATTGTAGCCCTGAAAGGCCAGAAGGGATATATCATAGGAATAATAGATCGTTATATTATCGAAGTCTGTACCCAGTAATATACCCGCAGCACCGTCAGAAAATGTTAAATTCTCTTCCAAGGGAATTCGATAGGATAAGCCACCTACAAGTTTCTCATTCAAAAAGCCCCCTTTAAAATTCACATCAAGTGTATGAGCACCATTTCGAATCTTTCGTAACAACAAGCTAGGCTCGATTGTGACGTTATATTCTCGGATGTATAGTTCATGGGCAAAATAAGCTGTATAAAAGCTAAACAAGTTCATGTCGTCATCCCCTGTAGAAATTGAATTCAACTTGTTTACAACCAAACTTGGGAATGTAAAACCAATTGAAGTCTTATCATTATACTTAGCAAATAGACCAAAACTTGCATCAAATACTCGGACTCCATCAATATAAGCTTGCACAATCGGATCATCCGGATCTAAATGTGTATTATCTATTTCAGCTGGATTAAGATTAACAGTTTTATATGCAGTCGAAAAACCTCCCGCAACTTTCATCTTATTAATCTCGTACCTAAAGGCATAATCCAACTGCATTTTATAGCTCGTAAGAGATGCAATGTTTTCAGACCACAGCCTAAAACCTGCACCCATCACCTTTCCTATTGGTGTTTCAACTCCAGCGGAATAGGTAAATGGAGAACCTTTAAATCCCGTCCACTGATTCCTAAAATTGAATAAAGCTTGAAATTGCTCCTGAAATCCAGCATGCGCAGGATTAATCAATGTTGGTGAATTCGTATAATGCATGAATACAGATTCATCCTGTGCCTTTGCGGACAAGACAGAAATCATCAGTATCAAGGATAATATTAACTTTTTCATTGTTATGAGTGTTATGCGGTTTTTGGATTATTCTCTTATTATCGTAATATGTCCCTTCATCTGGCTGAGCTCAGCTCCAACTTGATCCCTATATTTCAGAACAAAGAAGTAACCTCCCTCTGGAAGATCTATTGCGCCACCTTGGTCTTTACCATTCCATGTATTATTATAGTTGGCAATAGTATAAACTAAATGCCCCCATCTATTATAAATCTCTAGAGTATTTTCGGCATAGTCCTCTAGACAATGGATATAGAAGAATTCATTGTACTTATCACCATTTGGAGAAATAACATTTCTGAATGAAAGACAAGCATCATTTTCATTCCTGATTTCATCTCCTAAGGAAATCTCACAGCCAAAAGCATCTGTAATAGTCACGCCATAATCTCCAGGACACAATTCATTACTCACAAATTGTTGATCACCATTTGACCATTCGTAGGTGTAAGGAGATGTACCCCCATCTATTTCAACAGCCAATGCTCCTGTACATGGCGCACTGCTAGTTGCAGATGGTACATTTACCAAACTACCACTTAATTCAGCAGGACCATCAAGAAATACGGATCTAACAACTGAACACCCGCTTTCATCTGTAATCTCTACAGAATAATCGCCAGGTACTAAACCAACTGCCGGATTTGTTTCTTGAATCATTTCGTCATCCCACTGGAAGTTAAATTCACCGAATCCACCCTCAACTTCCAACTGTATCATACCATCTCCTGATCCAAAACAGAGTTCTTCCTCTGCTATTAAATCTGAAATAACTATTTCAGCTGGACTGGTAATCACTGGCTTAATTGTATCGATACACCCTAACTCATCCATCACAATGAAACATTGCTCCCCGGAAGTAAGGTTTTCAATTAATGCTTGACCTAATAAAGATCCATCACAATTCATATAACTTAGGTTACCAAAACCTAAATCACCGTTTAATTCTACGATTCCCAACTCACTATCAAAACAAGGATTTGCAAAACCATTGTAATCACTAACAACTTCGAAAGAACCCTCCAATTGGGATTGAGCAACAAGCTCAACAGTCTGCTGACTGGAAATATTACCATTAGAATCTTCCACCTGGACAAAATATGTACCTGCAGGAAGACCAGAAATAATATTGTCTTCAGATTCAGCTATTATATTACCATCAATATCTGTTACGATGTAAGTGATTGATGTCGATACCGGTCCATCTACATCTATCTCTATTGAACCTGTCTCTGAGTCTTTACAACTTGGTTCAATTGTAGTAAGATTCTGTATCTGGAAACATTCAATCTCAATCAAGTCATTGAATATCTCTAAACAACCCATTGCATCTACTATCGTTAAATCATATACGCCTGCTGCTATATTGTTTGGATCCATTGTATTTCCTCCGAACTCCCAGTAATACTGATAGATCGGTGTACCACCAGATACAGAAACATCAGCTGATCCATTTGGAAGCGGACAAGCCGCAGGAGTCACTGATTCCACAACTACACCTAGTTGCTCAGGCTCTTCAATAGTAAATGGAATAGAAAGTGTTTGTTCCATACACGGAGATTCATCAACTATAGATATAGTATAATCCCCTGCTGCAAGATCAGAAAACTCAAAAGTACCATCTGAATTGATGATCATATCAATTGAATTTCCTAAATCATCGAACAATTCAATGAAGAATACATCCATTCCACCCTGAAGGCTTACAGCTACTGATCCAGAAGTCTCACCGAAACAACTTGCATCCTCAACTTCTACCATATCTGCTAACAATAGTGGTGGTTCACACTCAATTGTGAATGTATCAATTATGAAACATCCGATTGGATCTGTAATTGTCACTGCGTGGTTACCTACACAAAGAGAATCAGCTAACTGCCCAGAATCACCATTTGTCCAAGTTATAATATAATCTGTGTTGAAGAAACCTGCGCCTCCCATTGGATTAACAAGTGCTGATCCATCACAAATCAAGCCAGACGTATTTTGTAGTTCCAAGTTTGAAACTATTGGCGTATCGTTTGCCTGAACGGTAACATTATCAGAAACCTCATTTCCGAAGTCGTCCGTTACAACGATTTCATAATCACCTGGTTCAATAATAACGATATCCGTATCATTTTGCCCTACTATTAATTCTCCATCCAAATACCAACTAATCTCAAATGGAGCAAGACCTCCA
>Ga0206130_10005932_pt1 | contig 14222 bp, 12 predicted proteins | sample Helgoland_Spring_9_FD_148637 | JGI IMG/M metagenome (GOLD analysis project Ga0206130, IMG submission 148637) | Pelagic subsurface seawater microbial communities from Kabeltonne, Helgoland, North Sea - Helgoland_Spring_Bloom_20160512_1 | ecosystem: Environmental > Aquatic > Marine > Epipelagic ... | reverse complement strand
AGAATGTCTTCATTATTAGATATGAAGATTATACTGTGATTAAGGAATAATCCACAATTCCTCCAACTTATATACATTTTCCATCATTCTCAATTGTATAGTTTAAATTTGAGTACAATCAATTGTGTATTTAGATGAAACTCTGTATTGCCGAGAAACCAAGTGTAGCTAAAGACATTGCAAAAGTGTTGGGTGCAACTACTATGAAAAATGGTTATTGGGAGGGGAATGGTTATTGGGTATCATGGACTTTTGGCCACCTCTGCACTTTAAAAGAGCCTGCAGATTATACCGATAAATGGAAATGGTGGGATTTGGAAACACTTCCTATGCTTCCCTCTAAATTTGGAATTAAACTCATTCAGAATTCTGGAGTTGAAAAACAGTTCAATGCAATTGCTGATTTAGTAGCGAAATGCGATGAGGTTATCAACTGCGGTGATGCTGGACAAGAGGGAGAATTAATTCAAAGATGGGTACTAGCTAAGGCTAAGTTAAATAAGCCTTTAAAACGTTTATGGATATCGTCTTTAACAGAAGAAGCTATTAAAGAAGGTTTTCAAAAATTGGAAGAAGGATCTAAATATGATAATTTATATGCGGCTGGCGCAGCCCGTGCAATAGGTGATTGGATGCTAGGGATGAATGCCACACGGTTATTTACACTTCGATTTGCAGATAAAAAACAAGTGCTATCTGTAGGGAGAGTTCAAACTCCAACGTTAGCCCTGATTGTAGAAAGGCAAATTCAAATCGATAATTTTGTTTCGGAAACGTATTATGAGCTAAAAACAACCTATAGAGATGTTGTGTTTTCTAGTACGAAAGGGAAGTTCAATTCCAAAGAAGAAGGTGAGGGAATATTGAAAGAAATTGAGACTGAAGAATTCGAAATAGAATCTTTTGCTCAAAAAGAAGGGAAGGAGCAACCACCGCGATTATTTGATTTAACTACTTTACAAGTAGATTGTAACAGGAAATTTGGTTTTTCTGCTGAAGAAACATTGAACCTAATTCAAAACCTTTACGAACAAAAATTAACGACCTATCCAAGGGTTGATACAACCTATTTATCTGAGGATATTTATCCAAAAGTACCGGGTATATTGGAAAAGTTACAATTTTATAAGCGATTTACAGATAGGTTAAAAGGGAAGAAAATTAGAAAATCTAAAAAAGTATTTGACGATAAGAAAGTAACAGATCATCATGCGATTATACCTACAGGTATAACACCAAGTGGAATTTCTGCAAATCACCAAAAGGTATATGATATGATTACCAAACGTTTTATTTCGGTGTTCTATCCAGATTGTAAGGTGAGTAATTCTACTGTTTTAGGGTTTGTAAAAGAAGTAAAATTTAAAGCTACAGGTAAACAGATTCTTGAAATGGGTTGGAGAGAAGTATATGCTGATAACTCTCCAGAAGAACAAACGAACGCACCACAGAAAGAAGAGCAGGTAATGCCGACATTTGTAAAAGGAGAAAAAGGTCCGCACACTCCCGATTTTCAAGAGAAGCAAACTAAGCCACCAAGTTACTATTCTGAGGCTACATTGCTGCGTGCTATGGAATCTGCAGGGAAACAAGTAGACGATGATGAGTTACGCGATATTATGAAGGAGAATGGTATTGGACGGCCTTCTACCAGAGCCAATATTATTGAAACGCTTTTCAAAAGAAATTATATCGCTCGTCAAAAAAAGAGAATCATTGCTACTCAGACTGGTCAGCATCTTATTTCATTAATCGAAAATGATATTCTAAAATCCGCTGAACTCACAGGTCAATGGGAAAAGAAAATTAGAGATATAGAAATAGGAGCCTACGCTGTTGAAAAGTTTAAAGCAGAGCTTTTCGAAATGGTAAATGAGTTAGTGCATCAAGTGAAACATCAAATCGCAGAGCCGAAGAAAATAGGATGTCCAAAGTGTAGTAAAGGACATATGATTAGAGGTAGGTCTGCTTGGGGCTGTTCTGAATGGGGAAGTGGATGTAAGTTCACACTGCCATTTAAATTTAAAGAAATTACTTTTTCCGATAAAGACATGAAGTCTTTAATTGAAGAAGGTCAGTCTCATTATCGTTTCAAGCGCATGGTGCAGAAGAAAGAGGAGTTGTCAAAAGTAACTTTGAATAAGAAGTTGAAGTTAGAATGGTAGAATTAAATTAACAACTCTTGTACAATCCAAGCTTTAATCTAGCGTTATTTGCACCAATGAGTCGAACACTTTTCATCTTATTTATTTTAATTGCAAGTATAGGAGTTTCACAAAGCGACTCAATATTTCATGTTATTGATATCCGTGTTGAAGGAAATCAGCGAACGCATGAGGATGCCGTAATAATACATTCTCGGTTGAAGATTGACAGTTGGATAAGTATCCCTGGAACACAAACCATTCATGCAATGAAGGCACTGTGGCAAACTGGGAATTATAAATCAGTGGAGATTGTCCGGGTTAATGTAAAAAAGGGAATAGAATTAATTATTAAAGTCGAAGAGTATTTTAAGCTTGGGAGCATTTGTTATGCAGGGTTGACAAAAAGTGAACAACGGAGAATGGTTGAAAATTTGTCTATAAAAAAGAGAGTCGTTTATAGTCCACAATCATTAAAAGTAATTGAAAGTCAATTAAATAATTACTTAAATAGTAAAGGCTATATTGAAAATAAGTTTTCTTTAGATTCTGTTGTAACTAATAATGGATCTGTTTCACTTGTGTATAAAGTAATAAAAGGGCAGCGGTTTAGAGTAGATAATGTTGAATATTTAAACACAGAATATATATCTAAGAGACAATTTAATAAGTCCTTAAATAAAATTCGACCTTCCATATTTTTATGGCCTGGTAGCTTATACGAAGATAATGGTGATAATGAGATTGAAAATATTGAAAATATTGCCAAAACAAACGGTTATCCATATGCAGAAATTGATTCATTAAAGCTTGAGTTCGATAAGCGAAAAGTAAATTTAGCCTATTCTTTTAATGAATCAACAAGCTACAAATTTGGTGAATTTAACTGGAAGGGTAATGCGTCCATTCATGATACGGTATTAAATAAATTGGTAGAAAAATTCAAGGGATCTATTTATAGTATTGATTTAATTAATGAATTGCTTTATTTCTCAAATAGTTATAATGATGTAAGTTCTTTATATTATGAACAGGGATATGCATCAATGCGGTTATATCATCAATTAGTACCCAATGAGGAAACGGGTATTATTGATATTGATATCTATATAGAAGAAGGTAATATAATGCGTTTTGGGAACATCTCGTTTTCTGGCAACATTCGAACAAAAGAATTTGTTTTGTTACGTGAAGTACTAACTGTACCTGGGGAAAGGTTTACGCGTTCTCAAATAATTCTATCACAACAAAAACTCTCACAGTTGGATTATTTTATAAATGCTGAAATGGATGTCAAAATGAATACTGACACAGCAACCAAAACTGTCGGAATAGAATATGTCGTTAAGGAGAAGATAAGCGATAAACTATACATTAGTGGAGGATATGGAACGAGGTTAGTTGGTACCGTTGGTTTTGATTTTAAAAATTTTTCTGGAACCGATTTATTTAAAAAAGGAACTCGATGGAATCCGCTTCCCGCAGGAGGAGGACAGCACCTCTCATTAAAAGGCCAAACTGACGGTATCGGCTATTATGGAGGTTCATTCAATATCTATGAACCTTGGTTAAGAGGAAAACCAATTGGTTTAGCTTTTAATGCAAGTTTTGCATCAATTAATGACAGTTTGGGTAACTTAGGAATATTCAATATACAGTCTACGCTTTCTCATAAACCCTTTAAGAACGATTTATTTACGTATTTTAATTATTCTTTAGGTTATAGAACTTACAAGGCAAATAATTTTGACGTTTTTGGAGAAACTTCAGGGCAATTCAACGCAGTGACTTTGCAAGCAGGAATGCTTAAAAATACAACTTCGGGTGGTGTGTTTCCCACAAGCGGAAATAGAATCGAAACATCTATTATATCAAGTTTACCCCCTTCTTCAAGATATACAGAAACAGAAGCGTTAAGTTTATCTACTGAAGAAAAGTTTAAATGGTTTGAATATTATAAGTTTAAATTCTCGCTGAAACATTATCAGAGCTTAAGACCCGACAAAAATATTGTGTTAACATCAAAATTTGGAATTGGATATTTGGGATATTTTAATAAAGAAGTTGGAACAGTTCCATTCGGCCGTTACTTTATGGGGGGGACTGGAATAACTAATTTCGATGTTTCTGCAAATGAATATATAGGTTTACGTGGTTATGAATCTGAGGATATATCTACTGCCATTGGCGATCCTCTTGCTATTAAGTTATCTTTTGAATTGCAAAAAAAAGTGGTCGAGACAGATCAATTTATGCTTTCAACTCATTTGTTCGGAGAATTTGGAAATACCTACCAATCTTTAGTGGATTTAGATCCATATAATTTAAAGTCATCGATTGGCTTTGGAGGCAAAGTATACGCTCCAATTATTGGTGTAATAGGAATTGATGTCGGGTGGGGCTTAAATAAAACTGATTTTAACTGGAAAACACCGGCTGTTCAATTTACCATTGGAATGGATATAGGTGATTTTTAACTTTAGGGGAGTTCTATTAATTCATTCGCATCAAAATTCAAATAGCTTTTTAGAGACAATGAAAATTTCATCTTTCTATCTGGATAATAAGATGAAATTTGAAGCAGTATATGAAAAACTATTTGAACCCATAGGGAATAAAGACAACAAACAATCTGACTTCTTTAAACTATTTTTAAATAGCGAATGCTATTCAAAAATAGTTGTGCCTCGCATCTTATTCATTGTCTTTATTTTTTGAAAGAAATGAATTAATAGAACTCCCCTTGTTTATCAAATGAAGTAAACACCGTTTCCGATAGCTCTTCAAAAACAGTAATATCTGTAAGTGTATCGGTGCTTCTTACATTAGCTAGTTCAATATTGCCATACTGCAAGTAATTATCCCAGGTAGTAGTAAATGCAGGCTCTTTCATCGTTGGAATGGGGTAGAAGTCCCATTGCCTTATTTTATAATCGTATGTGTCTACATAAATAATGTACTTATTATCTGGAGTCTCTCCAACACCACTAAAGGTTAGTTCTAATGCATAAGCATATTCATTATCCTTCATCATTCTTTTTTGTTTATACTTTAAAGTTACTCCAGCATCTTTCAGCTTAAATGGCATAAACATCCAATAAGAATCATTGGTCCACATCTCTTTACCTAATTCAAGGTATTTTTCAAGAGAGTCTGCTTTAGTAGGTTCTACATCTCCTAACTTAACTTTTCCTTCAAGTGTATTGATATTCATAAGAATAATAGCATCCGAGTTGAGGATTTCAATTCTAATATCGCCTGTTTCCTTATTCCAGTAATGTAAACGTTTGCCGAAAAAATTCCACTTTAGATATTTTGAATTATCCCAATTTTCTCTTCCTCCTATAGATTTCATTACTTTATCCGCAATTTCCATGGCTTTTTCATCGGAATGCAACAAATCAAAATCTACATGAGCAGGGTTCACTTCATGTTCAACAATGTTTTCATTTTTCTCTACCTCTTTTTCTCCGCAATTGGAAAAGAAGATACCGGCAAATACAAAAATCAATAATAATGACTTGTTCATAGAGGTTTACTTTTTAGCCAAAAATAAAACTTTGAGTTGATTTATGGTAATTTTAGATGAGAAAACTGCGGATTTAGATATCGGCTGAAATACTTGGGTATTGGAACGATGTAATAAGTGTCATTATAAAACTGAATAATTACCGAAAGTGACTTTAAATTGTTTATATAATTGCCATTTACGACAATTTGTCATAATTTTTTGGGTGGCACATCATTTGACTAGGGGTTCGTAAATAAATTAAATAATTAAAAATGGAAAAAGGAACGATTAATATACAAACGGAAAATATATTTCCGATTATTAAAAAATTCTTGTACTCAGATACGGAGATATTTGTTAGAGAACTTGTGTCTAATGCGGTTGATGCATGTCAAAAATTAAAAACAATGTCTGCTGCTGGAGAGGTAAAAGGAGATATAGGAGAGTTGAAGGTAGAAGTTATTTTGGACAGTAAAGCTAAAACGATTACCATTAAGGATAATGGAATCGGAATGACATCTAAGGAAGTAAATAAATACATAAACGAGATTGCATTTTCTGGTGCTACTGAGTTCGTAGAGAAATATAAGGACAAAGATGCCAATTCTATTATTGGGCATTTTGGGTTAGGGTTTTACTCTTCTTTTATGGTTTCTGATAAGGTTCAGATTAAAACATTATCTCATAAAAAAGAGGCGCAAGCAGTACAATGGGAATCTGACGGAAGTCCAGAATACACAATCTCTGATATAGACAAAAAAGATAGAGGAACTGAAATTGTTTTGCATGTTTCAAAAGATTCCAAGGAATATTTAGAAGATGCTAGAATTAATACTGTTTTAAATAAGTATTGTAAATTCTTACCTATTAATGTTATTTACGGGGAGAAATCGGAATTCATTGAAGATCCTAAAGGAGAAAAAGATGAAGAAGGAAATGTTAAGAAAGTTGAAAAGAAAGTTCCTAATGTTTTAAACAATACAGCTCCTGCTTGGATTAAAAAACCAGCTGATTTAAAAGCTGAAGACTATAAAGGGTTTTATAACGAACTATACCCTTTTTCTGAGGATCCAATGTTTCACATTCATCTAAACGTTGATTATCCTTTTAATTTAACGGGGATTTTATATTTTCCTAAATTACGGAACCAAGTAGAGGTGCAGAAAAACAAAATTCAATTATATAGCAATCAAGTTTTTATAACAGATTCTGTTGAGAATATAGTACCAGAGTTCTTAACACTTTTACATGGTGTTATTGATTCGCCAGATATTCCGTTAAATGTTTCACGCTCTTACTTACAAAGTGATAGTAACGTCAAAAAGATATCGAATCACATTTCTAAAAAAGTAGCGGATAAGTTAGGTTCAATGTTTAAGAAAGATCGTAAAGATTTTGAGTCTAAATGGAATGATATTGAGGTGTTTATTCAATATGGTAATCTTACTGATGATAAGTTTGGTGAAAGAGCAGAGAAATTTACGCTTCTTAAGAATACAGAAGGAGAATTTTTCACTTTCGAAGAGTATAAGGAAAAAGTCAAAGACGCTCAAACTGATAAGGATAATAAATTGGTTTACCTATATACGCATAATGCAGAGGAGCACCATTCATTAATAGAGGTTGCGAAGTCAAAAGGCTACAATGTGTTATTGTTAGATGGACCGTTATCGAGTCATTATATTCAGAAACTTGAGGAAAAACAGGGTGTTTCTTTAGCACGTGTGGATGCTGATACAATGGATAAGCTTATTAATAAGGAAGATGCTCAACCATCTAAATTGTCTCAGGAAGAAGAAGATAAAGTAAAGCCTGTTTTTGAAAGTAATGTTAGTAAGGATAAGTTCACTGTGCAATTCGAAAGTATGAGTGAAACTGAACAGCCTGTTGTTATTACGCAAAGTGAATTTATGCGAAGAATGAAAGAACAGCAAGCCATGGGTGGCGGAGGAATGCAGATGATGGGAGCATTTCCTGAAATGTATAACCTAGTTGTTAACAGTAATCATCCGCTCACATCTAAAATATTAGGTGAAAAAGATGAAGCTAAAAAAGAGAAATTAGCGAAACAAGCTGTTGATTTAGCTTTACTTTCTAACGGAATGTTAAAGGGTAAAGATTTGGCAGAGTTTATTAGCCGCAGTGTTGACATGATTGATTAAGTGATATAGTTTTATTTTGATTGCAGAGGAGAAATCTGATTTCTCCTCTGTTAATCTAAATACTATGTGGATAGATATCTTGCTAAGTCTTAAAAGAAGGACTTAATTATACTTTTGAAATAACCATTTTGTTCCCTTGGAGGTTAAATTCCCAGTTTTGATCAAACATTTGGCCTAAGTAACGATTATAAAGGTTTAGCCTTTTAGCCGGGAATTCATCATGCTCATTAGCAGTTGGTTCACCGACAAATTCATAAACCTTTACGTTTGGATGGTGTTCCATATAGGCTTTTACAATAACAACAATTGTTGTCATTACTCTATAAGCTTCTCCTTTATTGGTAAGCGAATATTCTTCACCTTCAAACTCATCATTGAGAACTCCAAAGGCTATACTTGTATGCAATAGGTTATTTTTTTTACGCGCAAAACGAACTTCATACTCAATTTCAGATTGGGTTTCGAATTTGTACATGCTACCTGATTTTATTACAGGGAATTCTATTTCGTAAGGGAGAACAGCCATTAATGGTTTAAAAGTAAAGATAAAAAATGATAAATTTACAGGCAGAATAAAAAATCTATTTAGAATAATTTTATTACACAATATGGGAGGATTAGTAGGAGGATTAATAGGGTTTTTATTATTTAAAGGAATTTGGGGAGCTATGATTGGCTATATGATTGGCTCTGCTTTTACAAATGTGAAAACTTTTCGAAATGGTGAGGGATCCGGAAGAAGCTTTGCTGGTGGATTTGGAAATATGGGCGGCGGACATAATCAAGGGTATTATAGACAACAGATTAATCAAAATGATTTTGCAACGGCATTATTGGTGCTGTCTGGAGCAGTAATGAAAGCGGATGGAAAAGTATTGAAATCCGAGTTGGATTATGTAAAGGCTTTTTTAAATCAACAATTTTCGCCGCAATTTGCAAATGAACAGCTACGCAATTTTAAAGATATACTAAAAAAGGACTTTAATCTAAGTCAGGTTTGCGGAGATATAGCAGGTGTTATGCCGCATCAACAGCGCTCTGTTCTCGTTCAATATTTATTTGGTATAGCCAAAGCAGATGGCCATGTTTCTGAATCTGAGGTTAAAGTGATTCAACAAATAGCCGCTTACTTGCGTATTTCTTCAATCGAGTTCGAACAGCTAAAAGCAATGTTTTACAAAAGTACCTCAAACGCATATAGAGCTCTTGGTATTGATAAAAACGTTGCTGATGCAGATGTTAAGAAAGCTTATAGAAAAATGGCAGTTCTCCACCATCCAGATAAGTATGAACAAATGGGAGAGGAACATCAGAAAGCAGCTAAAGAAAAATTTCAAAAAATACAAGAAGCCTACGAAACAATAAAAAAAGAAAGGGGATTTAGTTAATGTACAAAAATGATAGAAAATCGCTGTTAAGGGGTGCGTTAGTTCCGTTTTCCGTTCTTTCTTTGATGTGGATTATCCACGCTTTTAATTTACATTATCAATTGAATTTATTTCAATATGGCGTAAAACCTAGAGATTTTTCTGGGTTACGAGGAGTCTTGTTTTCACCATTTATTCATTCAACTAAGGACTTTTCCCATATTATTAACAATTCTGCTCCTTTATTGATTTTGGGGTGGGCTTTATTTTACTTTTATAAAAATATAGCTTGGAAAGTCTTGGGTATTTCTTGGTTAGTAGGTGGGCTATTTGTTTGGATTTGGGCAAGGGAAAATAGCACGCATGCCGGAATGAGTGGTGTTATTTATAGCTTAGCATTTTACCTGTTTTTTAGTGGAGTTTTCAGAAAAGATGTAAGGCTTATGGCGATTTCTCTTTTCGTTGTATTTTTATATGGAAGTATGATTTGGGGTCTATTTCCTTTAGACCCAACCGTATCGTATGAGTCACATTTTTTAGGAGCATTAGTTGGTGTTGTTCTAGCATTTTTCTTAAAAGAAGAGGGGGCAACATTTAAAGAAAAAAAATACCAATGGGAAATTGATGAAGAACAAGAAAAGGAAATGGAGAACAATGGCTATACGTCCATAAGTGATCCTGAATCAGGTTTTATTATTCATTACGAATATAAGCCAAAGGATGCTTCAAAAAAATTAGATTAAAAATTAGAAGCCATGTTAAAAGCAAAAGGAACAACTTTTAAAAGAGAGTGGATATCTTCTTTTCCTAGTTTCAATTTTCCATTGAGACAGATAAAGTCATCGTTGATTGTGTCGTAATACATTTCGAATGATTTAAAATCAAGCTTATTGATTGTTGGGATTAACAATGCCTGAAACATATCTTTTGGAGGGTAGTTTGAAATTAGCTTTTCTATATCCATATTAAAAGCAAATGTAGAGTAGGCAGGTTCATGCTTGAACCCCAATGGAACCGAAGATAGGAGCAAGTTGTCTCCTGCTATTTTTATATAAATATTTTCATTTATAAGGTTCGGTATTTTTGTATAGAAGTATCCATCTTTAGCAGTTATTGTTGAATCTAATTTTAATAATTCAACAATCGTTTTTGCGTCTTTAAGTTCGATTGCTAATAGGAAATGTGGCAAGTTCACCATTCGAGATAGTTCGACAGTATCAATTTTAATTAAGGTATCTCGTTTAATATTGTCAATAGTAGTATCTGCTTGTACTTTGTAAACGGGTTTGTTCCTAAACCCAATAATACTTGAACATACTTGACCTGTCCAACCATCTGCGAGAAAATATTTGTCAGAAGGAAGCAACGAATGAAAGTAACCTTTAAATTTTTCCGGATTTAAGCTCATGCTTAAACGAAATAATTCTTGCTCATTAAGGGGGATTACTTCATTGCTTTTTTCGATAATTAAATCCTTTTCGTTCAAATATAAATGAACCTTAGTTTCTATATTTTCATCTTTTAAATTTATAGATATCGCTTGGCTGTTAAACATTTTACTGATACCTATAATATCTCCACCAAGCCCTTGTAAAAAACCTTCTCCGTATGGAGACCAAATATTAACATGATTCTTCTGTTTAGATGTTTCAAAAAAGCTTGAGCTTTCATCCAAAAGTGAAATGGCTTCCTTCGAAAAAACAGCCATATAATGTTTTTCTCCGATGGCTATATTCAATTTAAATGCAGGGTTAATGGGCTCGATTACAAGGCTAATGTCATCCTTGATTAATACAAGTTTATTATCTTCTTCAAAAAAGTGAACCTGACCTCCTTCAATATCCTTTACAGTTGCTTTTTCCCGCATACCATTCATCTTTTTCAAAAATTGAGATTCATTTGACAAGGTTGCTATGAAACATCGAAAGAATTGTTGGTCTTTGGTTTCGGTGTCTTGATAAAGATAAAAAGCTATTTTTTCCAATGGAACAATACCCGGTAATTCAGCAGTTAATCCATCGATGTCATCACCTTCTCTAGAAGATAAGACTTCATCTATTTTGGTTGGGTTAAACTTTAATAATTCGTAGAAATCGTTTCCCAAATATTTTGAATCTAGAACAACCACAGCTTTTGCATTTGATGGTATGAAACCCAAATGTTTATTTACCGCTTCAGCCCTTATGTAGGTATACCCAATTAAAATAACTGCAACTAGTATCGGCCAAAAAGACCATTTTATGAGGTTTGGTTTGTTCATGCTTCATTCTACCTTTTGTAAATATAATCGTTTGCTTTAAAAAAATCAATAATATTAAATGGGGAAATTGTAAATTCGTGACATGTTTTTTGGGCATGAAGAAATAAAGGGTCTAGCTGGTGCAAAAATTAAAGATTTTTGGCAATGGACATATTCTGATATTTTAATAAATAAGAATCGAGATGATTTTGGGTTGTATTTAGTTGCAAATGCCCTTGAACTTACAAAAATGCCTAGAATTGATTGGGGTAACGTAGAGTTTAGGTACCGCAGAAAAAAAATTGCGGTAAAGACTTCCGGTTACATACAAAGCTGGAGACAGAAAAGACCAAAAAGGGTTTTGTATGATATAGCACCAAAAAAAGGAGTAGATAAAAAAACAGATGACTCTGTTACTTTTCGAAATAGGGAAGCGGAGATCTATGTTTTTTGCCTATTGGATCAAAAGGATGTCACAAAAATTGATGTGTTGGATTTAAATCAATGGAAATTTTATATTGTGAGAACAACTGAATTGGATGAAGATTTTCAGGACAAAAAGAAGATAGGAATTCGGCCTCTTAATCAATTAGCAAGTCCTGTGCATCATTCAAGAATTAAAGCGATTCTAGATGATATAATCGAATTAGATTTAGGTGAAAAGATGGTTTTGTAATTAGACGCTAGAATAAAAGACACTAGGCTAGGTTAATATGGTATCTGACGCTTAAAAGCAAAGCAATCTTTTTCTAATTTGCAAACGCTAACTTATTCTTCAAATCACCTAACACTTGTCCCATTCTAGTCATTGCTTCCGTTAAATTTTCTTCGCTTGCAGCGTAAGAAATACGTATGCAATTCGGAGCACCAAAAGCTGCACCTGTAACCAAGGCGACATTTGCTTTCTCTAAAATATAAATGGTCAAGTCGTCAGCGCTATTAATTGTTGTAGTTCCATCTGATTTTCCGAAGAAAGAACTGATGTCAGGGAATACGTAAAATGCTCCTTCCGGTAAATTAATTTTTACACCTTCCATTTCTCTTAACATTCCAAGCACAAGGTCTCTTCTTTTGTGAAAAGCCTCTTTCATCTCATCTGTTACACTAGGCTTTGCAAGTAAAGCAGCTATAGCTGCTCTTTGCGCTATTCCACATGTTCCTGATGTAATTTGCCCTTGCATTTTAGTGCAAGCTTGCGCAATCCATGTAGGAGCACCGATATATCCAATTCTCCAGCCTGTCATAGCAAATGCTTTAGATACTCCGTTAATTGTAATTACTTGCTCATAGACATCCGGAAATTGTGCTAAACTTTGATGTTTTCCAACAAAATTGATGTGCTCATAGATTTCATCACTAATTACAAGTAAATTTTCATGCTTTACGATTACGTCAGCTAAACTACGCAATTCATTTTTACTATATAATGATCCAGTTGGATTACAAGGGGAACTGTACATCATCATTCTTGTTTTATCCGTTACGGCAGCTTCAAGTTCCTCAGCAGTAATTTTAAAATCGTTATCAATAGAAGTTTCAATAATCACAGGAATGCCCTCAGCAAGAGCCACAATATCGGCATATGTAACCCAATATGGTGCAGGTATAATTACTTCATCGCCAGGGTTAACTAGACTCATCATAACATTCGCAATTGATTGTTTAGCTCCGGTAGATACTACAATTTGTTCAGCGTTATAATCTAAATCATTATCTCTTTTAAATTTAATAGATATTGCATCACGTAAATCTTCATAACCATTTACAGGCATGTATTTCGTGTAATTTTGATCAATACCTTCTTTGGCAGCTTCTTTTATAAAATCTGGGGTGTTAAAATCGGGTTCACCCAAGCTCAAACTTATTATATCTCTTCCTTGTGCTTTTAACTCTCTACTCTTCCGAGCCATAGCAATGGTAGCTGATTCGGTGAGTCTATTTAATCTGTCTGAAACTTGTTGCATTTTGCTGATTTTAAGTGTTGCACAAACTTACAAAAGATGTTTTTTAGGAGCTTTGATTTTTCAATTAAAGTTGTCAAATATTTTCTAATGATTGTTAATAGCAATTATCTGTTTATAAAAAAATAAATTAATTCCGGTATCTTTTAACTTTATTTGCATTTACACGTAGTAGGATAAAAATTGATAGAAAGATTCGCATAGTTATGGAGCATGTAATTGAAATAGTGAAAATATTAGTACCGGCATTGATTGTTTTTTTTGCTGTGTATATAATTTTAAAACAATTTTTTAATAGGGAACAATCGATTCGGGAAGATGAACTAAAATTGAAAGCGACCAAAGAATATACTCCTCTTAAAATGCAGGCTTATGAGAGAACGGTTCTTTACATGGAAAGAATTGATCCCAATAATATGATTATGCGTTTGCATAAACCAGGTATGAGTGCTAGGCTTTTGCATTCTGAGATGCTTAAAGCTATTCGTGAAGAATACGTTCATAATATGACGCAACAAATATATATTTCTATTACAGCATGGGATGGAGTTAAAACGGCAAAGGAAGAAACTAGTAAAATTGTCAACATGGCCATGCGAAATTTAAAAGACACTGCTACCGGAATAGATTTAAGTACTAAAATATTCGAGATAATTTCTAATCTAGATAAAACCCCAACTGAAATGGCAATAGCTGTTCTCAAAAGAGATTTTCAAAAAGGGATGCGATAGTTGCTAAGTTTGGCTCCTCAGAATATTAAGGAAATCGAATGGGTATGCATGACTAATGTTGCCTACATAGAATAAAAAAAGGCCCGATTGAATATTCAATCGGGCCT
>Ga0206130_10005927_pt1 | contig 14229 bp, 15 predicted proteins | sample Helgoland_Spring_9_FD_148637 | JGI IMG/M metagenome (GOLD analysis project Ga0206130, IMG submission 148637) | Pelagic subsurface seawater microbial communities from Kabeltonne, Helgoland, North Sea - Helgoland_Spring_Bloom_20160512_1 | ecosystem: Environmental > Aquatic > Marine > Epipelagic ... | reverse complement strand
GAAAGAGTTGTAACAAAAGGAAATTTTTTAAATCAAATATCTATTATTTTTGATACTTCTAAACTTAATAACTCAAAAAAAGAATTATTAACAACTAATAATAAAAAAAAAAAAATTAATTTAAAATTATTTAAAAATGGTTCAATACAATGCACTGGATTAAGTAAAAAAATAGAATTATTTAAAAAATGTATTGAAATATTATTTGATAAACTTAAAAAACCAAAAGCTATATTGGAAAATAATAAATTTAAACATATATATTTTGCCGATCAGCCTATGTTATTAAAATCTTCTAATATTAAAAATTTTTTAATACAAATGATTAATACAAATTTTGTATGTGATTATAATATAAATAGAGAATATTTAGCAAAAGAATTACTTAAAAAATCTATTTCAGTTCATTATGACCCAAATGATAGTGTCAGTGTAAAAATTAAATATAAATTAAAAAATGATAAAGTTGTCTCAATTATGATATTTGAAAGTGGTTCAATATCAATTACTGGAGCAAATTCTTGTTATGAAATTGACGAATCATTTAAATTTATTAATAAATTCAACTTTCAAAAAAATTTAAATATTTTAATTAAGCCAATTAAAACTAATATAATTATTGATTTTCTTAAAGAAATTGAAAATAATTTAGTTCCTGAAAGTATATAACTCATTTGGAATATTTATTGATGGTGAATAATTTTTATATAAAGGTTTAGAACATATTGTTGAATCGTCCTTAAATGTATAATCAGTTAAATTTGTTATTTTTCCCCTATTATGCTTAACAGCTACAGGCTCCCTATTTTTTAATAATTTTTCTCTAACATCATTTAGATAAGCATTTTCCACATCACTTCTACTTCTATTTTGTTCCATAATAGCACTTTTAATTCCTGTAATATTATTATTTGTTTCTGTCATTTCTTTAAGAGTTGTATTCGGTGTTCCATTTTCAAAATTATATAATTTACCTTTTTGAAGCATTGCACCCATTGCATTTGTTAAATGTTGTGTTTGTTCTACTAATTCTCTTAATGTTTGTTTTGCTTTATCATCATAATTAAATAATTTCATTTGCATAAAATGATTATTACCAATATTTAATATTTGATTATTTTTTTCAATCATTTCTCTCAATGTTGTTTCAGGAATTCCATTTTTATAATTAAACATTTGTGATGTTTTAAAATTACCTAATAAATTTGTTAAATGTTTATTATGTTCCGTTAATTCTTTAATTGTTGTATCGGGAGTCGCATTTTTAGAATTAAATAAATATCCCTTCTCTTTATTTCCTTTAAAATTTAATCCATCAATATTCCAAGCTTCATTTAATATATTTCTTAATGTTGGATCTGGAATGGCATTTATATGATTAAATAAATATGACCTTTCTGAATTACCTATTTGATTTGCTATTTGAATATTATTATTTATATTTCTCATATTTAATTCAGGAACAGCATTTTCTCGGTTAAATAAATAACCATCATCACGATTGCCTACCGCATTAGTTATTTGAAAATTTTCAGTAATTATTGACCTTAATGTTTGATCAGGTATAGCATTCACAGAATTAAATAAATATGATCTAACCGAATTTGAAATATTTGACATATTTTTATTACCATTATCTGCCAATAAAATTTCTCTTTTTGTAATTTCCGGTATAGCATTCATAAAATTTATTAATGGAACATTATTAAAATTTCCTCCAGCATTAGTTATTGGTTGATTATGTTCTCTATCTGTCCTTTTCATTTCGGTTCTCATATTATTTTGATTTACCAATTTAGTTTGTTGTTTATTACCAACTGCTCCAACTGCTCTTGATTCAAATGTTTCCTTAAATGTATTTCTAAATTTACCCTGTAATTCCTGTGGTGTTGCTCTATCAACTAATGATTGAGCCGGATTAATATGATTATTTTCCGCTGTTGTTGTTCTTGCTGTTTCTTTTAAATCAATTCTACCATGCAATCCAGGAGCTTGTTCTATGGCTGTTGTTGGCATCATACTTTCAACACTGTTTTCAAAAAATGTATCCTGACGATTTTTATTTACAACTCCAATTGTTGCTCTCTTATTTCCTTTTTGACCTGGAATTATTGGCATATTATAAGTAGTTTTTGGATTATTTATTGTTCTTAATTGATCTACTGTTTTTGGCAAAACACGATACATTGAACCATTACCTCTAATTCCACCATCACCTCTCTCATTATACCCCAAATTTAATCCAGGATTAACTTTTACTGGTTGAAATGGCTTTTCACCATCTCTTTTTTGTGACGGTGTTTTTCTTGATTGAAAGAAATCATTAAAATTTGGAACACCTGTTACAGAATTTACCTTATTTACAACTGGATCAAATAAAGCACTTACTTCTTTTTTATGTCTAAATTGCATCATATTATCACTTCCTGTAAATAAATCAATATTTCTTGTTGATCTCTCACCCATCTTTTCCTGTCTTCCTGGATTAAATCCATATGATTTTGATTTAAAATATGGTTGCATATTATTATGTGTCATATCACCTGTCACACCATACCTACCATCCATTTTTGGATCAAATGTTGAACTCTCCACAAAATTAAAACCATTATTTCTACTCATATCATTGAACATACCATCATTCTGCGCATAATAATTTCCATTTTTTGGAATATCCGCCTTATTATTAAATGACATTGGCGAATATTGATTTTCAAAACTATTTTTAACACATTTTGGCTCTTCATATCCATAATCTTCACTTTCCATACCTACTTCAATTCTTGTTTTTAATCTGTCGTCCATATTTATAAATTTCATATTATCACCATTAAATTCACTGTCATTTGAAAATATACTATCATTATCTGTATTCATTATAATTATATCATTTATTTTTTTTTATATTTATTCCTCTTAAAATAAATATTATTCCATTTATAATATTTATATTAAAATCAAAAAAAATATAATAATAATTACTATAAAAATTATATATATTATATAATCATTATTCTTATTATAAACACTATTATCTTTTATTATTTCATCTTTTATTAAATCTTCTTTATTATTCAATAATTCATTTCTTAATTTATTATCAAAATTTATATTTTGTTCTCTCCATACTTTATTAATCATATTTGTATTTGGTTTTATTGATTTAATATAATTTTCTTCATTCAAAGAATATATTATATTTCTATTTTTTTCTATTTCATTACTATTATAACGATTTATATAATTTCTATTAATTTGTTTTATGGTTTTGTCAATATTATTTTTATTTATATTATCATTTTTCAGAATATTTCCACTTAATCCTAAACCCAAAGCAATTGATGAAACATCCATATATAAAATATCATATTAATTTATTATAATAATTATAATAATTTTCTTTGCTAATAAATAATATTGACAATTTCCAAACATTGTCTAAATTATATAATTCATCACACATCAAAATTTTATCTTGAATAGTAATTTTATTAAAAACATTATATTCTTTTTCAATAGCATTTAAATGATTAACCATTATATTTTTAATATAAGTATATGTTATTGTTTTATTATTGTATATTTTATCTAAAAATAAATTTAATTTTATATTTTTATCTTCAAAAAAAAATCTAAATCTTTCTTTATTATTGACTTTAATATTTTCAAATATTTTTAAAATAAAATTATTAAATTTATTCACACAATCATTTTCTTTTTTGATTTTAAATTCAGTAATTATTTTATTTGTATTTAATAAATATTCATTTGAAAAATCACTAATTATATTATTTGTCAAATTGTCAATTTTTAATGTTATATTATAATATATTTCATTTATTTGTTCTTCTAATAACACAGTTTTTTTATTTATAAAATTCATTACTTTTTTATACGTTGTATTCAAATTATAATAATAAAACTTTTTAAATAATATTATTAAACTTTCCAAATATTCTTCAACATTAATAATTGTATTATTAATATTTAATATTTTATTATCAAAAATAAAATTATTTTCATCATATTCATTACAATTTATTTTTGTAATAAAATTATTTAAACCCAAAATATCATTTTTATCATTCATACTTAATATTTTATATTTGAAATAATATTTATACTTGAATTTGAAATATACTAATATGGTTTCATTAGATATTTTTGAAAATTTATTAATATAATAACATAATTTAATATAATCTTTAAAATTATACTTTTTTTCTTCATATAAAATATAAAATTCATTAATATTTGAATATTCAAAATTATAAATTATTTCTACATTTTCATTTATTTGTGTATCATGACTATTGTCTATTTCAATAATACCTAATTTTTTTATTATATTTTTAAATAATAAATTTCTATATTTTCCATACACCATGAAACTTGTTAAATTCATTTTTGTTAATAATTTAATAATTTCTGAAACATTACTATTAATTTTTTTATTAACAGTATATTTATTATTATTATTATCAAATAATATACTATTATCTTCTTTTTTTATAATTATATTTTTATTTTCTTCTTCAAAAATATTAATATAATTTATCTCTTCATTTAATTCTGCAAATGATCTTTTCATTTTTACTTATTCAAACTTTTCAATTATCAATATAAAATCTAATATATTTATTTTTCAATTTTTATTTAAATATTTATGTGTAATATTTAAATATTGTAATGAATAGACAAGAACAAATGTTAAAAATTCAAAAAGAAGCATTTGAATTATTTAAAAAAAAAAATGCCGATTATGGCGATGCTTTTGCTGAATTTGGCGTAATTGGTGTTTTAATGCGAATTGAAGATAAAATTAAACGCTCATTATCCATCACTAAAAATGGCGTTAATTTAGTTAATGATGAAAGTATTAGAGATACTATGATAGATTTACATAATTATTCTGCAATGACTTTAATGTTATTAGATGAAAAATAATTTTCAATATCATAATTATTTAATATATATGTAAAAATAAATAATCTAACTATTGTAAATATTAGTAAAATTATAAATATTTCTTTTATATAAAAAAAGTTATAATAATTATACAATAACAATGATAATGCAATAAATCCTAATATTTCAAAATATAAATCTTTTTTCTTTATTTTTTTATTTTCAATTATATCATATAAAATTACTAAATATTCAATAATTATTAATAACATTAAAGAATAATTTACCATTTTTACTGAACTTAAATTATTCATATTATAATTTAATTATATTTAAAATATTATTTTTGTTTATTTAAATAATGAAACAAAATTATGAATTTAACAATAATTAATATTGATATTATTATAAATGCTGTTAAATAATAAGTATTTGAATATTGATGATATACTAATATTATTAAATATATAATAATTATAATTTCACTAACTAAATCTATTGTCTCTAATTTTTTATAATTCATTTTATATATTGATAATAACGTTTTGATTATCAAAATTATTATCAATATTATATATGTAAATTTGTAATTTTGTGTTTTCATTTTCCATCTATCCATCATATTAAATATCATTATTAAATTATTTTAATAATAAAAAAAATTAAATAGACTATTTAATTTAATCACTTGAAACATTCCAAATAAAATCATTATCTTTGCCATACTCTTTAACATATGGAAAAATCATTGAATCATAGTTTTCAACACTTTCATAGTATTTGTAATAATCATTTTTTATATTATCAATATTATAATTTTTATTATTATTTAATATTGTTATATTATTTTGTGTTTTTATCCATTTAACAACATTGTCATAATATTTTCTACCACCTGTTAAATATACTAAAATTTCTGCTTCAGAATATGATTTTTTAACTGCCTCTATAATACCACCACTTCCTGCAACCAACCATATCCTTATATTTTTCATACTTTCTATAGTTGTTCCTTTTGAAGCCTCAACTATTTTTTCAGATAATATATTAACCATTTTCTTTTCCTTATCATTAAAACCCATCGCTGGTATTAAAAAATTCTCTTTTGTTTTCCACACATTTTTGGTTTCTGTATATGTTGTTGAATAATCATATTCCAAATTTCTCGCATTCCTATAATTATCACACAAGTAAATTTTTGCATTTAAAGCCATTAATGTTAATACCTGTCTGGAATTTAATATTGTCTTTTCATTCTCAGGTATTATTTTACCCATTTTTGTCCTGTCTAAAAATACCATACATTTTAAACCTAATTTATATGCACCATACGCAGTTGCCACAACTCCATAACCCATATAACTTGACGCATACACCAAATACTCTGTATCATTATTCATTAATTCTCTCATCAAATCTATAACCATTCTTTGCTTTGTTCCAACTATTAATACATTATCCTGTATCACATTTATCTTTTTATTATTAACATTTATTTTTATAATATTCAATTTAGGATTTTCTTCATTATCTTTTAACTTATTCTTTATTTCCATAACTCTACTATCCTCATAATTATTCTCTATGAATTTACATTTATTAGGTTCCTCTGTTTTAACAAAAATTATATAATCTTTTATATTATTTGCTTTCAAATGAATGTTTCCTAAATATCTTAATTTTAGTATATTCCTCATTTTACTGAAAAAACTTTTATAATTTATACTTCCAATATACAATATAAAAACACCATTTCTTCTTAAATTATTTGTTGATAAATTTATTACATTTATTAAAAAATTATCTTCCCAATCTTCATAACTTTTATATTTATTTGTACTTTGGTCTTTATAATCATCTCTTGTTTTATCACTAACATAGTCCTCTTGAATTGAAAATGGAGGACTCCAAAATATTATGTCAATGTTTTTTGGTAAAGTTGAATAATTAACATCTTCTGCTGGTGATTGTATTAATTGATATTTATTTTTATCTTTTGAAAAATCATTAATCATTTTATTATATCCATTCATTAAATTTTTATTTGGATCAATTCCAATATATTTATCTACCTTATCTTCAATTGATAAAACACCTAATATTCTATCACCCCATCCAGAACTCAAATCTATAATATTAACGTTTCTATTTATTGGTTTAAAAATATTAATAAATAGTTTAAATAAATATGGTTTATAAATAGTGCAAGCCTTATTATATCTATGAATCAATTCCTGTAATAATATAGGATTTAAAGATTTTTTATATTCTTCATTATTATTCTCAAAGTTTATTTTATTTATTATTAAACCATTTTCATATTTACCATTAAAATATTTATCTAATGTTTGTTTATAATTTTTTTTATAATAATTATTTGTTTTTTCATACTTATTAACTATACATTCTAATCTTTGTTTATTTTGATAATAATTTGATAAATTATTTATCTCCACATAATTCTTTATATAATCTTCATCATTTATTGTTATATGACAACCCAAAAAATCATTTTTCATATTTTTATATTCAATATTTTTTTTACTATCTATAAAATTAATCAAACTATTCAACTCATACTTTTTAAAAATACCCATTTTATTACAATTAGTTGAAACAGTATAATTTTGTTCTTTTAATAAATTATTAAATGAAAAATCAATATCACTTTTTATATATTCTAATAATGGAACTGACCTATTATAATATTTAAATATCCCCTCTATAAATTTATACTTTTTATCCTTATCTAATTCATTATATTTTTTTTTATTATTCTCAAATGTTTCTTTATAATTTTCATATGATAAATACATATAAAATATATATTTAAAATATAAAAAAAATAATCATTTTTATATTTCATTTTTTTAACATTTCAAAAACCACAAAAAAGGGGTTTATTTTTATTTGAGCCTCCTTTTTTGTGGTTTTTGAGATCGAATATAAAAAAAATTTTTTAGTTTGTATTTTGAAATTTTATTTTTTATATTTTTCAATTTTATTATAAAAATATTTTCCCTTTTTGGTTTCTTTTTTTCCAAAAGAAACCATTTTGTTAAAAAATGAGAACGAATATAAAAAAAATTTTTTAGTTTGTATTTTGAAATTTTATTTTTTTAATATTTTAAAATTTTATTTTTTGTATTTTTCAATTTTATTATGAAAATATTTTCCCTTTTTGGTTTCTTTTTTCCCAAAAGAAACCATTTTGTTAAAAAATGAGAACGAATATAAAAAAAATTTTTTAGTTTGTATTTTGAAATTTTATTTTTTTTAATTTTTATATAAAAATATATTATTATAATATTATATAAATGGAATCTAATTTTATTTGTAATAAATGTAATTCAATATTTAAACAAAAAAAAAATTTAATAAAACATCAAAATAAAAAAAATCCTTGTGATAAAAAAATAAATATTATTAAATGTGATTATTGTTGTAAAACTTTATCAAATAAAACAAAAATATCGAATCATCTAAAAACTTGTAAAGTATATAATGAATATGACCTTAATAAACAAAAAGAAAATAATAATAAGGAAATACAAGTATTGAGTGATAAAATAGAAGAAATAGAAGATAATTTTAACGATAAAATAGAAGAAATTGAAATTAATTTTAATAATAAATTAGAAGAACAGAATATTAAAATAGAAGAGCAGAAAAATATTTATGAAACAAAAATAATTGAACTTAAAAAGGAATTAGAAGAATTAAAAATTAAAAATAATAAGATAAATAAAAAGGTAAATATTTTAAAGGATATAATAAAAGAAGAGAAGAAGAAAGTGAATAAAAATTCATATGATAAGATTAATATATCAAAGGAGGATAGAATTAGATATTTAAAGAATAATTTAAATATTTATGAATTAGTAGTTGATAAATTTATAAAAACATATTATGTTAATGAAAAGAAGCCAGAAAATCATTTATTATATATAAGTGATAAGAATAGGAATAAAATTAAATATTATCAGGGAAATAAATGGATAGATGGAGATAAACGAATTATATTGAGACAAGTAATGCGAAATTGTATAATGAAAATACTTAATATTGATAAAAATGATGAAGAAGAAATTAGATTGGAAAATAATATATGGAAAAATACAAGTGAAAATTCTATAGATTTATTATATCTAAGAAGTGCTTTTTCATTAGTAGATGATGAAGGTAAAGTTCAATTTAAAAAGATATATAATACAATATTAAATATTATGAGTATGGCTATTTATAGTGGAAAAACTATGATTGGTGAAACAATTAAAAAGGACAAAAAAATTAAAAAAATTATAAAAGATAATATGGATAATATTGATATTTTATTAAATGATGAAAGTATCAATGATGATAAAATAGAAGACGTTGAATTAGATTTAGGATATTTATGTATTTAAAATATATTTAAGTAGTATTAATTATTTTAAATAATATGAATAAAGATATTAGTTCTTTAATAGAAAATATTAAAAATGAAGATTATGATTTTAATGATTTGACTAATATAATAGATGAATGTAAAAATAAAATATATAAAGTTCATCATAAAGAAATTACAAATTTATTAAAAAAAAATATTGAAAATAATATTATTGTAGAATTTTTTTTTGATAATATTACAAAATATGATCTTAAATATGAGTGTATAAGTTGTGATACATTTGAGGAATATTCATTTATAATTTTTGATGAATATGAATTTAATATTAGAAAAAGATATGAATATTTTGATTTTGATACAAGAAATAATTATATTTATACATTTAAGAGTATAGATAATAATAAAACTATCTATTCTATTACTCATGATATTTATTGTAAAAATGAAGAAGATATTTATAATAATATTAAAGATAATTTTTATACAGGAGTAAAAATAGATATTATAAATTTAATTCATTTAGATAATATTAATTTTAAAGATTTTATACTTACTGGTATAATATTTTTAAATAAAATTTTAATAAATAAAGAATATAAAAATATATTTTATTCAAGAGAATTTCATAAACTTGATTGATTAATCAATATAATTAATTTTAAATCCATATTCATTATTTGATAAATATCTATTTTTTTCTTTAATATTTGATAAATTATTTTTATCAATTAAATGTTCTACTTTATATGGACTACAACCATATGAATTTAATAAATAAGTAAAATCATTATAATCATTTGATGTAATATTACATTTTAAATTTGTATTAACAACATAAGCTTTATTTTTATTATAATCACAATATAATATCCCACCAACTTTATTAAATAACTCAATAAACTCTTTACAATTCATATTTAATGTTTATTGTATATTATAAATAAAATTCAATTTTTATATAAATGATGTAATTTTTACAATAAAAGAGACCACTGTAAAAATTAAACAAGGTTGAGAAATTTGGGAGAATACTCCATCACTTGAATGGCCGATAAATAATCTTTTCCATCAGCCTTTCTCTTAAGAACCAGAAAATACTTATCATCGGATGATTTCACTGGTTCTCCATTCTTGAGAAATCTGGTGATTAGCTCTCCATTAAATTTTCTGCAGTAGGTATTGCTTGAAGGAATTGAACCAATAATTAATTTAAATTCATTTTCATGACCTTTCCGTACATACAAATAATTTCCACATAGTGTTCCATAACCATTTCCAAGACGGATGGTTCCAAACTCATTTTGTGAATAAAGAGGCATTTTTAACTACAATAATAGTAAGTATATAATTCAAACTATATAAATCATCCAAATAAATTATTTTTCAATTTTTATATTTGAAATAATACCATCTAAATTAAAGTTTAATAGTGTATTTTTTTCAAAATTATTATGGCAAGTAAAGCAGAATACTATTTTATTATGTTTGTGGCATAAATCTATAAAATTATTATTAATAACATCAATATCAGTTAGTATGTATTTATAATCGTTTATTATATTAAAAAAATGATTAGAATTGAATACATTACTGGTAATAAAACCTAAATTAAGATTTTTATTTTTGAGTGGTAATAGGTGATTTTCATTAAAACTGGCAATAATTATGTTGGAGGTATTTATTTTATTATTGTTAAAGAATTCTAATAGATACTTAGATAATATGACATCACCTTTCAAGTCTAAAATAATTTTGATGTTTTGATAATCAAATTTTTGCATAAATTCATAAAAGAATGGTATTGAATTATTTTTTATTTCATCATTATTCATTTGTTTGATATATTGATTATTATGATATAGATTATGAAAAATAACAATTTCATTATCTTTATTTAATTGTAAATCCATTTCAATATAATCAAAATTATTATCTATTGCTTTTTGAAATGAAATAAAGTTATTATCATCATAAATAGATGAATAACCTCTATGTGCTATAAGATTTTTCATTAGTAAAATAATGTTATAAAATAAAAAATATAGTGTATAAAAATTTTAGGATAATAATTGTTGTAATTTTTCCAATATTAATACAACAGTTAAAATAAATTCTTGTATTACTTCATAATCCAGTTTTTTTAGATTAGTTGAATTATTAATAATATCAAAGATTACTTCAATAATTTTAACTTCATCTTTTAATGAATTATTTAATTCTTCTTTAATTTTATCAAATATTTGTAGGTTATTATTACAGGATAATTCTTTAATAGAAAATTCTCTTATTTCATCTTTAAATTTTAATACATATTCAATACCACAACTAATTAACATTTTTTTATTTTCATTAATTAATTGTTTTACCTTATTTTTGTTGTATAAAAAGTTATATTTTATTGGAAGTATGTTTTTATTGTATGAAAAATCAATTAATCCAATTAATGTATCTTCATATAAGTTGGATAATTTTAAGTATTTTTTAAATTCCAAATCCATATTTAATTTAATAATAATTTTTAATCTTTAAAATAAATTAAATAAATAGAAATAGGATTTAATTATGACTGAAACACAATCTCCTGAAGAATTTAAATTATACTTTGTGAATAATTTTACAAATTTATTTATTAAATTAATTGATGAAAGTATTGAAAATATAGCAAATGATAAAACTTTAATGAATGACATGAATAAATTAAAATCATATACATCAGGTGAAAAAAAATTAAATTATTCAAAGATTATGTTAAAATTATCAACAAATGAAAAATTGTTGGGGGTTTTAACAACATTAGATAAATTTGGTTTTGAAGATAAAGGTTTGTTAGTTGCTTCAAAAAAGTATAAGGATATTTGGGCGATTATTCCATCATTGAATATTTTAAAATTATTATTTAATTATAAAGATTTGAGCAAGAGAAAACAATTATATAAAAGGGTTTTAAAATTGTATAGTTGTTCTCTTGCATATAAGGATATTCATGATAAAAGTAATGATTTTAATCCGAGTATGAGTATTACAAATTATTCTGAAAATTATGGTATTAATGATATCATGGAACATAATGAAATTAAGACACCAGATTCATACGAATTTATGGTGGATATGATTACAAAACAATTTTTGGGTGAAAATGGTGATAAGGATTTGAACGAACAAATTCAAAATATGGGTGATGATGATATTAATAATGCTACAACAAATTTAAATAATTTATTGACAGATAAAGTAAAAGATGGTAATAAATCAGCTGAAATTTTAACTGATATGATTGGTAAATTAAAATATAAACTTGGTGATTTGAAGAATGCAAAAAATGATGGAAATGGATTACAAAATATATTAAATATTGCTAAAGAAATTACAAGTGAAATGACAAGTAATGTTGATAAGGATATGATTGATCCAGAAGATTTATGGAATACAACATCACAATTAGCTTCACAAACAGTAGATAGTCCAGCAATTGATGCGATTGGTTTGATGGTTAGAAACCAAATTGCAAAAGCTAAGAATAATACAAAAGTATCAAAAGAGGAATTAAATGAGGATGTTATGAATGTTATGAGTAAATTAAATATTAATTAATTTTTTTTTATAATTTAATAAAATATTAAAATTGCGTTATTATTTTAATAATTAAGTATAATTTTATTAATAATAATATGTCCAGAAATATTTATAAAATAAAAAAATTTAAACATTTTGAGGAATTACAGGAGATTAATTTTTTCAGACCATTATGTTGTATTATTTTGTCAAAAAAAATTGTTAAAGAAAAAGAATTTTATATAAATTTGATGACAACATTAAATGTTTTAGCTCATTCAAGTCCTTATATTTGTATTTATATTTTTAATAAAGATAAAATTAAAGATACTGAAGAGTTTAAAGATATTGATGAAAATAAACCATTTTTTAAAATGATTTTCAGAAATATTATTCACGAATCATTTGGAACAGAAATGGATAATTTTATTCCAACTATAACTGAAATAATTCAAAAAATTAATATTTCAATGATACATAGAATTAAACAATCATTTGAACATCCTCCTCAACAAGAAGAACCTCCTCAAGAAAATCAACAACAACAAAATCAACAACAACCTCCTCAAGAAAATCAACAACCACCAATTCAACAAAATCAACAACAAACTCTTCAACAAAATCAACAACCACCAATTCAACAAAATCAACAACAATCTCCTCAACAAAATCAACAACAACATATTCAACAAAATGAAAATAATATAATGCAAAATAATAATGTTAATAATATGAATAAAAGTATTGATGATGAAACTGATAGTGATGTGGAATCATCATTAGATGAGGAAACAAAAAAAAAGCTTGAGGAGTTAGAAAAAAAAAGAAAAATATTAGAGAGTTTAGAAAATTAATATTATTTTTTTAAATATTTTTTGTAATTTATAATTATAAATTATGGTGAATGAGTTTTGGGTTTCGGATCCGTCTATTATATATAAAGATTATTGGCAAATAATTCCAACAAATAATATGTCAAGAGTAAAACAATTAAATGGAGTGAGTAGATTAATAATTTATTATATAATATTATTAATTATTTTTGGTTCAAAAAAGAATATTATTAATTATTTATTGATAATTTTGGTAATAATTATAATATTTTATTATGCTTATGCAAATAATGAAGATGCTATAATATCGGATATTGTAAAAGAAAATCAAGAAGAAAATAAAGAATTTTATAAACAACAAAATAATGACGATATATTAAATTCTGCTGATCATAATCCATCAATAAATTCTATATATAATAAGTTTAATAATTCAATTTTAAAAGATGGAGATAAAGATTTTATATTAAATTCGGGTTATATTGATTTTGATAATGAATATAATTTGGGAAAAGATAAAAGTATTATTAATATAGATAATTTTAA
>Ga0206130_10005920_pt1 | contig 14239 bp, 8 predicted proteins | sample Helgoland_Spring_9_FD_148637 | JGI IMG/M metagenome (GOLD analysis project Ga0206130, IMG submission 148637) | Pelagic subsurface seawater microbial communities from Kabeltonne, Helgoland, North Sea - Helgoland_Spring_Bloom_20160512_1 | ecosystem: Environmental > Aquatic > Marine > Epipelagic ... | reverse complement strand
ATTAGTTTCCGAAATTATACTGCAATGTAGCGTAAACCGTGCGGGGTCTAACCGGCTGACCAAAGACTTCACCAAAAGATGAGAATGACGTGGCCGACTGATAATACTCCGCGTCTGTTGCATTACGCATGCCTAAGGTTGCTGACCAACTGTTATCAACCGAATAGTAGGTAGCGTTCAGGTTGAGGTTTTCATAGTCGTCAATCAGGTTTTCAGGCATGTTCTCTGCACGGGTATAGTAATCGTCTTTCATGCTGTAATCGGCACGTAGAGAAATAGCACCGCCATTGGTTAACTGCCGTTCATACTTGGCCATAATAGAGAGCGTGTAGTCCGGTGTCATCGCAAGATCATTATCTTTTCCGATAACGATTGTATTCGAAACCAGTGTTCCTAATAAACTGTCAATCTCGTCATCTAAGACCCCGATATTAACATTGATGGAAAAGCTTTCTGTGATGAGCGCCGTCATTTCGACTTCAAGGCCCCTGAGAGTAGCGTCGCCAAGATTTTCTTTAGTGGACGAAGTTGTGACAGCATCACTTGACGCTGCTATCTGCATATCTTCATAGTCCATAACAAACGCAGACGCATTTAGTCGCATGCGGCCATCCCATATGGTCGATTTTATGCCCAACTCGTAATTGGTCACATATTCAGGTTCGTAGTTCGGCAACGGATCAGGTACAGCACCGGTAAAGCGGGCTGCGTAACTGCCGTCACGATAACCTTCTGAGTATGAGGCATATAGCATCATATCATCCTTAATGTTCCAGGCGAGCGAGGCCATCGGTGTCGTTTCAGTTGTCTTTAGCTTGCCGCCTTGCTCAGACAAAGGGCCAACTCGTCTTCTTGTGTCAAGCTGGAAGTCTTTATTGCTCTCCGTATATCGAGCGCCGACCGTTAATGTGAGACTTTCGGTCAAATCAATATTAGCTTGCCCAAAGACAGCCTGGCTGTCGTTGTCTATATACCGATCAAGATACTGGAAGAAAAAGCTTGGGGGTCCTGAAAGTGGTGGCGCAAAGGTGATCTGATTAAAGATTGCCTCTCGCCCTTTCTCTCGAAAGTAAAATAACCCCAACACATAGTCCACCCGACCTCCCATCGCCTCTCCTGTGAGCTGAAATTCCTGAGATTGTTGGTCCTGTGAATATTCGTCATGGTTATTGGCAAAAAGTATAAAAGGTGAGAAATCCAAATCATTAAACAGACTAATATCAAATTCACGGTGAGAGGTTATCGATTTTAAGGTCATGTCACCGATGTCCCAGGTCATAGTAATGTTTCCCCCCATCACTTCTACGCTCTGTTCGGGTTCAACCTTGTTGCCATCATTATCGACATAAACAGAATTGATTTTGTAGGGGTCGCCGGTATTCCATACAGACCCGTAACAGGCTTTATTAGTAGCCTGACCCACTGCGCTATTGCACGAAGCAGGGTCTCCGCTGTATATCGCATTGTGGAAAAAGACGAACGCTTGATCAGGGAGGCCCATCACAGGGATATTTGAACCATTGAACCCACCGATACCTCTTACAGGCGAAATCGCGCCTGGCGCCTCATCAGCCTCCGAATAATCAAAGGAGGCGTCAATGCTGAAGTTATCACTGACATCAGCGCGAATGACCGCTCGCAGCCCCCAAATATCATCATTCCCGATCTGAAGGTCATCGTATTGAATAGCGTCAACATAGCCATCACGTTCCCGAGAAAAACCGCTTAGCCTAGCGGAGACTTTTTCGCTGATCGGAATATTAACCGTTCCATTGATCTCTAGGTAGCCTTCATCACCGGCAGACACTCGAATTGTTCCACCAAATTCATCAACAGGTCGCTTCGATACGATATTGATCGCCCCACCAATGGTGTTGCGCCCAAACAGAGTTCCTTGAGGGCCGCGCAGGACCTCTATTCGTTCGATGTCGATGAGATCAAAGACGCTTCCGATATTTCGTCCCATAAAAACGCCATCGAGATAGATACCGACGGCCGGATCTTCAACAGGGATAAAGTCAGCCTGCCCCATGCCTCGGATAAAGATCACAGGTGATTTGACGCCACTTGTGCCACCCGCTGCCTCAAAATGAACATTCGGTGCCATTTTCCCGATTGTGTCAATTTTCAAACCGCCCTGTTCCAGAAGGTCTTCTCCGCTCAAAACCGAAACTGCCAGCGGGACTTCTTGAAGATTTTCTTCCTGTCGTCGGGCTGTGACGACGATTTCTTCAAGCGACATATCTGAAGCTGTTTCAGCGGCGATTGTGTCACTAATAGGTGTGATTAGGCTCAGGACAAGAAACAACGCTATCGCTGTTAATGGATTCGTACTTTGAAGACATTGATACATGAAAAATCCCCTTGTATTTATTGCTGTGTTTTTGGTTTGTATTTTTTTATTTGTTGGAACGTAGCTTCTATTAAGTGATCTCCAAATTAGATTAAAATAATTAGCCAACTAAGTAAAATTTCAGTTTGGATGCGTAGGGTTCTGAAGTTTCGGCGGATAAGGTTTCAAAAACGTCAAATGCATTGAGGAACCGTTCCCTTGTTGGACATGTCTTCTTGTTTTACGTGGGGTCTTTAAGGGCAGACGGCATCAACGGACTCTCACAGCGGAGATAAAATTGTGCGTAGCGAGCGGGTTGCTCAAATCACTCTTACTGATGATCACAATGTAGTACATCTTTAGACAAGGCAGACAGAGATAGCTGGCCCCTGGCCCCTGGATTCTGGACAGTTTGGATTTAACCGGTCACTGCAACCGTTGATTATGCATATCAGCGGACGTTTAAAAATCGAGCGTTTTTCTCGGCCTCGTGTTCAGTCTGTGAGCGAGCCTGTTCAGGTCCTGCTGCGAGAAGCCATAGAGGCTGCTTCGCTTAGGGAAATACTGCCGCGGTAGACCATGGGTGTTTTCGTTGGTGCGTGTCTTCGTTGGTGCCAGGATGCCAAGGACTCCAGGGGTCACAGAAATAGACCTCGATGCCGGTTGCGATGGAGAATTTTGCATTCGATGCCATCTCCGTGCCGCTATCCTGGGTCAGGCCTTACTGCAACGAAACCGACAACTTGTTCATTTGTCTGGAAAGCGCTGAAACAGCGTCGTCGGTTTTCTTACTCTTTATTTTTACCAAGACCGCATACCTGGTCTGTCGCTCAACCAGTGTCGCGATTTGACTGTTATCGAACCGATTATCAGGTCACCTTCCAATGTCCTGGCACGGCGCGATCTTCGATACCTACAGGGCGCTCACTGATAGACACGCCATCAGCGATATGACCACGAGTCTCTGGCGAATGCGGCTTCGCGTGCCTGAACTTTCGCTTGGTACGCAAACGCTTGGGTAATTCCTTACGAAATATCCCCGGCGTCTGAATAAACAGCCTTTTGTAGATTGTTTCGTGCGACACACGCAGGCGCTTGCCATTTGGGTAGGTACGCTCTAGCCCACCTGATATCTGCTCAGGTGACCCATCTAGCAACAGCTTACCTCGGACGAGGCGAGACAGCCGCCGGTGTTTAACGTTCCAATTTGCGGGGGGATTACCAATCGATCTAATCCGATACGCAGACTTTCACTCGAAAAGTCCTGTTATCATTCCTATCCTACCGCATTGGGCCATTAACCCCGTGCGCCGTGACTAGATTTTCTTTAGTTGTTACTCTCTATTAACTAATGTGATCCGGGAGATTTTGAATGTCACAGGGCATCGTTTGTGCACCGCAACCTGAGGCCGTTGAAGCCGGCGTTCTGGCCTTAGAACAAGGCGGCAACGCCGTTGATGCTGCGATTGCCTGCGCCCTCGTCCAAACCGCCATCGACCCTCAAATGTGTGGGATCGCTGGATTTGGATCCATGCATCTTTACCTTCCCAATCAAGGTCAGCACCACTTTATCGACTTCCATGGCAGAGCGCCTGCAGCGACCAAGGAGGATATGTGGGAAGACATCGTTATCTCGGAAACAGAAGATGGATTCGGCTTTGTTCTGGAAGGCGGCGTTAACGACCTTGGTTATCAGTCAATCACCAGTCCGGGTTCAATCAAAGCTTTCGCCGAGGCCATCGAGCGCTACGGCAATCTCACCCTGGCAGCGCTTTTGGAACCGGCGATCGAGTACTGCGAACAAGGGTTTGCGGTCAGAACCCACGTGGCCAGTTATTGGAACCTGGTGGAGGAGGCTGGTCGTATCGCCCATATCCAGAGACTAAAAGCAATTCCAGCCACCGCGAAAATCTATACCAAGGAAGACGGTTCAATTTACAAAGCGGGTGAAATACTGCGCAATCCTGACATGGGAAACACTTACCGCAGAATAGCCAGCGCAGGCGTTGAAGACTTCTACCAAGGTGCGATTGCCAGCAAGATCGTCGCTGATATGAAGGATAATGGAGGCCTTTTGTCAGCTGATGACCTTCGCGACTTTCAAACAGAACAGCGTGAACCTGTATGGGGTGAATTTCATGGCTATGAAGTCGCGACTAATCCGCTGCCCGGTGGCGGTGCCATGGTCATTGAGATGCTCAATATACTGTCGCACTTTGACCTAAAGGCCATGGGCCACAACAGCACCCGCTATATTGCAACAGTGGCTGAGGCCATGAAAATTGCCACCGTTGATAAAGACATGCATATGGGTGACCCGCGTTATGTGGACGTGCCTTTAAATGTTCTGCTGAGTGCAGAGCACGCGGAAAAAATGGCAACCCGAATCCGTAATGGAGAAAAAACGTCCGTTCCCAGGCTCAATAGTGGCGCAGACAATAAGGACACTACCCATGTCTGTGCCGTAGACGATATGGGCAATTGCGTTTCAATGACTCACTCCCTTGGCAATCCTTCGGGCGTTGTGACTGAGGGACTTGGCTTCATGTATAACGGCTGTATGAATGTATTCGATCCTCGACCGGGCCGCTCAAATTCACTGGCACCCGGCAAATCACGATTTACCGCAATGTCGCCGACCATCGTGTTTAAAAACAAGCGGCCTTACTTGGTCATCGGCGCGCCCGGGGGCACCTACATCACCATGGGCGTATTGCAAGGCATACTTAACTGTCTGGTATTTGGTATGAATGCACAGGAGACAGTGGCTGGCCCAAGGTTCTGCGTGACCTCCGATGTCATCGACGTTACTAATCGCATCCCTAGATATATCCAGTCGGAACTTGAATCCCTTGGCTACCAGGTCAGGCGTTCGCATCAATCATTTGGGTTTGCCGGTGTACATGCCATTCGGATCAACGAACAGGGCTGGGATGGTGGTGCCGATCCCGGTCGCGACGGAATGTCTCTGCAGACCAGGCCGAAGTCATAGACCACTTGGTTAAAAACCAAAGCGCAGATATCAGGTTGAAAAAGAGTGACATGCCAGATAACAATTTGCGTACTTCAAAGCACCTAAAAAGTCGCGTTTTTCAAACCTCTTCTTGGACTTCCCAGAGTCTGACGGACACTCAATAGCGTTGAAATAAAATGCGTTTGTGGATGTTTATGGGCGGCAAGCGAGCACATTGGCTTTGGGAACTCCTAAAGCTCCCTAACCGACACAAATTCCACTACCCAATGCCTATGGTACGCCCGCAGTGTAAGGCGAACTAACCCCATTTGAGGATAGGATTTATAACAGGGGGTTTAGATCGAAAGTCTGATTGTTGAACCAGATTGGTTACTTGCGTGCTTTATAAAAGAGTGGAGTAGCAGGGCGAGTAGTGGTTAAACGCTACCAGAGTTTGTCGTTATTGGCTGACCTGATGATAAGCGATTAGCCAATGTGTTTTTTGTTGGCTAAGGGATAAATGTTCTGCGGTGGTTTTAACCATCAGATAGCGGGGACTCGGCCCTGAACATTAAACTATGGATCTGAGCAAAGAGTACTATGGATTTACGCAAAGAGTAATGTCGCAATATCAGACCAGACAGGCATTTTAGATAGACTCAGCTTGGCAACCATTGCTGCAAAGAATAGCCCTAGCCCTACTAAACTGGCCCAGTGTGGCCTTTTCAATTTGACTATATCGTAGCCGATTAACAACCCGAACAATGCAAGCTCCATGATAGGAATAAACAGAAATGGCGCTTCAATGGTCTCAATTAGGCGGGCGACAGCCGGGTCCAGAATGAGTATTCCCGCCAGTAACATTAACCGTTTATGGGCAGCAGCGTTAGCGCGGTTTACTAGGCCTAGAAGAAACGCGATACTAAAATTAATCAAATCGGTGGTGGGAAACATCATAGACGCTATGTGACTATTCTTGCCGATAGCGAATTCCGGAAGCGCGAAGGCCGCTCGCATCATGAAATATCCTGTCACTAGCATAAATATGGCAAGGATCGCACTCCATAGACCCCGTTGGCGATGTTGTTGCAGTCGCCCAGTTTGAACCAGACTGGCTTGTAAAGTGTAGAAACCAAACCAAGATACGAATACCACGCCATGCACATGGTAAAGCAGCGGTAGTGAAAAGGCGCCATTTGGTTTTGTTAGAACGGGTGGAAGAAAACCAAGCAGAACGATGCTGGTTAGCAGAACACCCATATAAAAAAAGAATGGCTCCGCGGTGACCATTGAACCTTGTATCTTTATTTTATTGACGATATCTGCCCCAGCCTGAATATGTTAGTCGAATATCGTTATGCCCCGGAGAATTCCCCCGATTACGATTTACTTTTCAAGAATAAGCACTAGAAAGTGACTCGTCATCTTAGATAGTGTTTTCCGAGATTTCAAAAGTATCTCGATTGGTTTTGAACGGTTCTGATTATCTCGTCGCATCACTAATTACTCTCAGAGCAGATCACTCAAACGCCTTTAATCCTCTGAAAAAACCCGCCAGCGGCAATCTACCATTTTTGTCGAGCCTGATAGCAATCCATGGCATAACGGTCGCTTCGACCACTAGACCTCGCTCCCGCGGGGTTTTTTATGACGGGTTATTGGCGCGGCATGCCTAGTCCGCAGAAGCAATAGAGTAATGGTTCCCGCGTTGGTGTGTTTGCGTTTATTTTTTCATGGGTCTTTTGCCGAAAGTATTTTGAACCTAGTATGCGAAAGGAGGTGTCGCAGCTTTATCCAGGTAGTGGGGAAGCCGTTAAAGTACCCACGGTAGACATCATCTTTCTCAATCGATCCAGAACCATTGGTATTTTTCTTCTTTATTTCGGGTCGAAGTATCAAAAACCTAAAATAAAACGGTGTGTTGGTTTCTTGTTGAGTCATCCAACTGGGCGCTGACGCAGTAGCGAGGTATCCCTTTAAGGGGGGGGCGTCGATTCTGTGAATCTGGCGCGGGACTAATTCTTTAATTGCCTAGCGCAGCGTGCTGAGAATAGGGTTTATGACAGGGCTTTCGCTCGAAAGCCGTCTTATGATTTCTTTCCTCAGCTTTCTAGTCAGTACCTTCGCATGTTCTGGGCGTGACGATAAAAAACTCATAGCCGTGGTCGCTTGATAAGCTGGATTTGCCATGTCAGCGTTTTCGAAGCTCATACGAAGTTCGGTGTCCTGTTTAGGTTGACCAGAATAGTGTTGGGGGAAAAGAACAGTGGCAACGCATTTACCCCCGCACAAATAACAAATTACGTTGGCTAATCGTCCATTACGAGGTCGGTTAATAACCACAAACCACAAACCAGGAACCAGAAACCAGGAACCAGGAACATTGGCACGGTTTACCCACTACTGGTCCTGCGGCTCCACGCTCGCCTAAAACAAACAGGCGACCACTCGTATTTGATACTCAGACCTTTGTCCGAAAGACGTTACTGTCATTCCCACCGTAAATGATGGCATACAAAATAGATGCCATTTAATCTAACCCCTTGGCTCGAGCCCAAAGCGGAGAAAAGCTAAAACGCATTCATTTCGGGTTTTAAAGGTATCTTGATTGGGTTTTTTTTGCGAAAAAGAAGGCAGGTGACCCGTTTTTCGGTATAGCATATCAGGCTTGTTTACAGGCAATGATTTACTCTAAATGGAACGATCACGGTAGGAAGACAAATATGACCACAGGATACAATCCGGATTTTAACCCCAATGGTATCGAAGGTGCTGTCGATACCAACGAGATCCCTTGGATATCGTTACCTCAGGCACCGGGAATGGCAATAAAGCCGATGCGGGCAAGCGGCGAAACCGGCATGTTTAGCGCTGTGATCCAGGTAAAAGGCGGGACGGAGCTTAAGGATCTGGTGTATTTGGGGGCGATGGATATGCTGGTGCTGTCGGGGGTGCTCAAGTATCCAGATGGACCTATGGCCGGCACCCTTAAGCCTGGGACCTGGGGCTACATACCCGCGAATGCTAGAGTCGATAGGTTTGTTGCGGTTGAGGATGTCGAGTTTCTCGCTAACTTTTATGGAGCAGTAGCTTTTCTAAATAAAGATGGACGTGTTTCAAGTATCTTAACCGCAGTCGATCTTATTCTAGCTGCGCGTGAGCAGGGCGTGACTTTAGTGCCGAACACGTTGGCAGAATGCATGCAAGAAAGGCCTCCGGCCTTTAATGGGCAGGCGGAACCCTTGGCTATTGCAGGAACTGATGCGAAAGCGTTAGTCGCAAGTGCAGAAAAAATTGTGGATGTAGGGCGTAGTGTGAGCCCCCACTTTGTGGATACTCGAGCCATCCCGTGGATCGATAACCCAGATGTGCCCGGGATGGGTTTGAAAGTAATTAGGGTCAGCGAAGAAACGGGTATTACCTCCCTTATCGTAAAACATAATAGTGTCGCCGGGCCTCATTACCATTTGGGCGCAGCCGATTTTATGGTGCTTAATGGACATATCGGATACAGAGCCGGGCCTCCCGAAGGCTATGGGCCTGGTGTTTGGTTTTACGAGCCAGCAGGGGCGAGACATGAGGCGACGCAACGTGTGGGGGAGGAAGATCTGATTTACACCGCAAATGTTTATGGACCATTGCAGTTTGATGAAGGGCAAGGAACGCCTATCGCTGCTGTATTGTCTTGGATGCAATACAAGGAGTTGGCAATTTCGGCAGGTATTGAATTGGTTTACAACACCTTTGAAGGTGACTCTTCAATAATGGCGTGGGCTCCGATAAAGGCATAGCGTGGGCTCGGGTAAAGGCATAAATGGTCTGATGAAATTTGAGTTGGAAAGTTAAACAAGCGTTAAACAAGCGCTAAACAAGAACAAAAAAAAGAGGATATACCCCATGGAATTGAAGGCAAAACACAGCCCGTTAGCGGTGCTCTGCATTGGTTTGGCCATGCTAGCAACTTACAGTTCTTATAGCTCTGCCGCTGAGGAAGCCATTGCGATAGAAGAAGTCGTCGTTACCGCACGAAAAAGATCTGAAAGTCTGTTGGAAATACCAGAATCGGTAGTGGCTATTTCTGGGGAGTTGGTTGATCGCCAAAATATTAAAGGCCTGAACAAGATAGGACGAGCCGTTCCAAACGTTAACTTATCGATGCGGACCGATAGCTATCCTAATGTCTCAATAAGGGGAGTAGGTGCGTTTGGTTTAACCCAAGGTGTAGGATTTCACGTTGATGGTGTTCAGATTTATAAAGGCGATGCCTCTTCTCGATTTGGCGATATTGAGCGCATAGAGGTTCTTAAAGGCCCACAAGGGACAATGTACGGGGGTAGCAATATTGGTGGCGCCATAAAATATGTAACGAAAAGGCCTTCTTCAGAAGAGTTTGAAGGACGGTTGAAGTTGTTAGGAGGTGAGCAGGGTATTGTAGACGGTGAAATAAATTTAAATGTTCCCATAGACGACAATTGGGCGATGAGAGTCTTTGCATATACTCGAACTGATGACGGCTTTATGACTAATCCAAATTCGCCGTCTCCAGTTTTTGGATTGTTGTCAAACAACCCAAAAAATATCACGAAATATGAAGAAAATGCTGTCCGGTTATCTCTGTCTGGAGATCTGACGGATAATTTTTCTCTCTATGCCACAGCTCGATACAGTGATTATGACGGGCCAGCGAACAACTGGTCTAGAGAATTAATCGACGGCGCGGCCAACGCTAATACCGGCATCGTGCCCAGTGGTATGGCTTACTCTAAAATTTTAGACGCGAATAACATGCCAATACATGAACGCGACACCGTTGGCGCCTCTTTAGAATTGACATGGGTTTTCGACAATTTTGATCTTATGTCAATCACTTCATATTCAGATACAAATAGCGAAAGGCTCACTGATGTTGATGGCACACAGTTGTGGATTATCTACACGGACCGACCCGAAACGTATGAGGTCTTTACGCAAGAGCTTCGTATAACGTCCACATTAGACAGTGATTTGCAGTGGATGATGGGACTTTATATGGAAGATATCGATACGACTATGCGATCAACTCTTGACCTTGGCTGGCTTTTGCTCGGCGCTGAAGAGTTTCTTCATGTGCTTGTTCCATTTGAAACGAGGGATGAAGAAGATAGCAAAATAGCGGCGTTCGGTAATATTACTTATACGATGGGTGATTGGGAGCTTGGTTTGGGTCTGCGAGTGGACCGTTGGGAAGCGAAAGAATCAGCGGTAGATATTGGACATTCTGCGTCGCGATCAGAGACAGAAGTTCTGGGGAATATGTCCATCACAAGAAATTTAGGTGATAGCGGAATCGCATATTTCTCAGTCGGACAGGGGTATGAGCCTGGGGCTTGGAACGGGATTGCCGATGGTGTCCCGCCTGTTTTTGGCCCTAACGGTGAAAAAACACTTTTGGCGATAGCCCCCGAAGAACTCATTCAGTACGAACTCGGATGGAAAAGTCGAGTACTTGACGGCAGGGGTTCCGTTACAGCAGCTTTTTTCTACAGCGAGTATGAGAACAGGCGGTACGAGTATAAGGCTAAAAACCCTGACGGCAGCGGCACGTTAATAGACGGGGTGACTAACGTAGGCGATTCAACCCAGTATGGTTTAGAACTTGCGGCTAATTTCCAAGTAACTAACCAACTTACAATCTCAGCATCTTTAGGGCTTATTGACGCTGAATGGGATGACGGGGTTGAGGTTGAAGTGGGTGGTGCACTGATTGATTTGAGTGGGAGAGACACTTCTAATGTCGTCACAGAAAGCTGGAATTTGGGCTTTAACTATTTTCGGCCATTAAATAATGGGTTTGAGTTTATTGCGGACATGCAATTAAGTCATCGGGGTGAGCAAGATGGTGGTGCGCCTTGGGATGTCCTTACAAACGATAGCTTTCAGGTAGTTGACCTGCAGATTGGTATTCAAAGTGATCGGTGGGAGCTGATGTTGAACATTGATAATGTAACTGATGAAGAGTACTACACTGATTTGGAGCCGTTTGATAACTTTAGTTTTTCTGGTCTTACTGGCGGTGGGGAGCCAGCAAGAATTGCGATTGGTACCTTAGGGCACCCAAGGTTAGTTACAGCGAGTGTTAGCTACTCGTTCTAAGTCATCAGCTCGCGATGGGTGATTGCTCGCGTCTAGCGGCATCAACCATCGCCTGAAATGCGTCAGGTTTGACCAATTCATAAATCTTGATGAAATCGACACCGGCCGCCTTCAGTTTCTTTATCTGAGCTTCTGCGATAGATGGCGTACTGTTGACAACGCCTATCTCCGGGCAGCCTTCGCGGTCATAAACGACAAGGCTGCCATCCGGCAGCGTGCCGATAAAGAAGATACCGGACGCGTCGCGACCCAGTTCACGCCAACGGTCAAGCGCTGGCGCTATCTTTGCAAACAATGCGCCGGTATTCCTGATACCGGTAATGCCATCATCGAGGAATAGCGCAGGCATTTGTCAATCAGTCTTGGCTCATAAACGGTGTGAAGATACATAGCCCAAAGACCAGGAATCAGGAGTCAGGAGTCAGGAGTCAGGAGTCAGGAGTCAGGAGTCAGGAATGACTGGCCCCCGGGCGACATTGGAATGCCATTACTCTGCGCTACGAGAGGGACCAGCTGAAATTACGCGCTTATAGGTATATACCCAAAGGTATGATCAGCCAACCGGCGATCGCGTCCCCATCGCGGTCAGCATGATGTGCCTGCCGTTGCCAATCAGGTTCAGGGTTACACCGCGGGTTTCACCGCGGGTTACACCGCGGGTTACACCGCGAGTTTCATTCGGCCATGCGTTCGTACTTGAGCAGCGTCTTGACGCTGATGACAAACGCTCTCCGCCGAGCTCGGCATAGAGATCCGCAGATGGGTGGTTTGGATGTCTCTCGCTGAAGTCTCGGTTCGCCGTGAATCCAGCTTTTGAGAGGCGTTTTATCGCCAATTATTCACCGCAGCCTGCCAACTGCTTCAGCAGATCGGGTGACAGGCTAAAGCGCGGCGCCAAACTCGATGAGAATCCCATCTGGCCCCTCTACAAACATCACCACGGCCAAATTGCCGACGTTATAGGGCTCAGTATGGATAGAGCCGCCTCGAGCCAGAATCAACTCCCTAGCCTTTGGGATGTCGTGGACCACGAATTGCAGCAGGCTCATGCCTCTCATCTCATGTGGCATGCCGACAAGCGCGGGGCGGTCACAGGGTACTTCCCATACATTGATGGCGCTTTGACCCAAGACGTACTGATTGGGTGCGTCTTGGGACAAAGATGCTGTCATGCCCAGAACCTGCTCTAAAAACAACCCGCTTTCGACAAGATTCGAAACGCCAAAGCCAAACTGCATCCGAACCAGGTCAGGATCGGTCGGCTCATCAACCACGAACGTGAGCTCTACTTCGTTTCCCTCAAGGTCTAAAAGGCGATAACGAGTGGCTTGTGTAGACGTTTCAAGCGCCTTGGGTTTGGCAACGCCGTACTTGCTAAGTCTTGAAAAGACTGCCGCTCGTCGCGACTCGGGCAGTTGCAGATGTAAGACGCGAATTCCGCGGGCACTTAGTGGGTCACTGAGCAATGGCGCGCTAGCATCTGCACCGACGATGAATTTTAGTTCTGTTGCACCGCCATGATAGCGAACCATGTAGCGTCCACCAGGGAGTTCAACATTCGGGATTCGCCGTAGCCCCATAATGTCACCATAAAAGGTTTCAGTGGCAAGGCCGTCAGCCACCGAGAAAACCAAATTTAGGTGCGCTTCAACTAGTCCTAAAGGCAGGTTTTTCTGCTGAATCACGTACACGCTTCCTTGAGTTCAAATGAGTATCGAAGCCGAGATTGTACAGTAAATCTAGCAGAGCAGATTTGAAATCCCGGACTTCCCCGGGTTTGCTTGACACCTAACAGTGTAAAAATGTGGCGCTATTAGAGATGTTTATGGCCAGCAAGCGAGGACATCGGTTTTGGGCAATTGAGTATCCAGTCCCAAAAGCTGTTAGCGTTGTACCCGCACTCCAAACACTTCAGCCTAGGACTCTCACTATGAGTAACGACACAGACTTATTCGACATCATGTATTCCTGCCGTGCCATGCGTAAGCTGGATACCAAGGAGGTCCCCGAGGAGCTTCTGATGAAACTCATAGCGGCGGCAAACCAGGCGCCCTCTGGCTCCAATATGCAAAATGGTCGATGGATTATTGTTCGAGACCCTGTTGTTAAACAAAAACTTGCTGATATGAACCGAAAGGGCGTTGAAGCATACATCGGCCCAATGGCTGGTAGCGGTGACAGTCTGCCGCATCAAAACGCCGACAAACGTCAACGCATGGTTGATGCCGTACTGTGGCAAATGGAACACCTGCATGAAGTACCGGCACTGGTGATTGCGTGCATTGAGTTTGGCGTGAAAGTCACGCCGGAGATCGCGTCACAAGGTGGTGGGTCTATCTGGCCAGGTATACAGAACCTGCTGCTCGCAGCCAGAGCCGTTGGCCTGGGCGCGGCACCAACGACGTTGGGCCTCATCGATCGTGAAGCGGTGCGCGAAACACTCAACCTGCCTGAAACGATGGCCGCATTTTGCCTCATACCCGTCGGCTACCCGCTGGGTAAATTCGGACCCGTTACACGCAAACCGGTGGCCGAGATCACTCGATTCGACGGCTGGTCCTGAGCGTAAGAGGGGCAAGTTCACTCTTCAACAGGATTTGGGCGGCGTTGCCGGTGAAGGTTTTTTTGCGCCGACTCAACATCTCGGGGAAGGTAGCTCGCAATCTTCTTTATGGCTGATCGAGTGTCGTCCAGAAGTTCTTTCTGGGCGAACGCATGCGGCATGAATTCGCGGTCCCTGTACCTATAGGCAGCACCTATAGGCAGCACCCATAGGCAGCACCCATAGGCAGTACCCATAGGCAGCACCCATAGGCAGTACC
>Ga0206130_10005914_pt1 | contig 14250 bp, 14 predicted proteins | sample Helgoland_Spring_9_FD_148637 | JGI IMG/M metagenome (GOLD analysis project Ga0206130, IMG submission 148637) | Pelagic subsurface seawater microbial communities from Kabeltonne, Helgoland, North Sea - Helgoland_Spring_Bloom_20160512_1 | ecosystem: Environmental > Aquatic > Marine > Epipelagic ... | reverse complement strand
CCACCTAATACACCATCTGGAGAACCACCTAATACACCATCTGGAGAACCACCTAATACACCATCTGGAGAACCACCTAATACACCATCTGGAGAACCACCTAATACACCATCTGGAGAACCACCTTCTGATGATGAATCAGATGAAGATGTTGATAATAATTTTGAGTTTGTAGAGTTAGATGAATCAACTATTTTTCATACTATACAATCTACAATCCGTATAATGTTAAATATAAATGAAGTAGGCGCAAACATATCAAAAGTAATTTATGAACATGTATCAAAGAAAATAGAAGGCAAATGTATTAATCATGGTTACATAAAACCAGATTCTGTAAAGATATTACAATATTCATCTGGATCAGTATATAATACATATATAAAGTTTGATGTTATTTATGAAGCAAGCGTTTGTTATCCAACAGATGGTTCAATTATTAAATGTATAGTTAAAAATGTTACCAAAGCAGGTATTCGTGCTGAAATACCTGGATATAGTCATTCACCTATAATTATATTTATTGCAAGAGATCATCATTATAGCAGTCAAATATTTAACGATATTATTGAAGATAATATAATTAAGGTAAAAGTTATTGGACAACGGTTTGAATTATATGATACAGAAATATCGGTTATTGCAGATTTAATAAATGTGGTAGATGATAATAATGAAAAAAAAATACAGAAAAAAAAAGGTTCTTTGAAAAACAAAAGTAAACCTAAGTTAGTAATTCGCAATTAAACGTTTAATAATTCTATAAATAATTTTTTTAGTGTCTCGTTCTTTTCTTTTAGATCTATATTTTGTGTTATTTTAAAATAGCATCGAATACATACTAATATATCGTTAAATGAATTGTGTAGATTTTCTGGTACACACTCAAATAGTTTTACATGTAGTTCTGTTTGTGTAGGATACTTCTTATACTTACCATACTTATTTTTTGCTTCAATATTACATATGTTTATCGAGTTTCTCATTGTACAATATTTTGTTTTAGAGTCCATCATATTCAACAGGTTGTAATTTTCGCAGCGCAAAGAGGATACTTTTATCATCTGTAAATCAAACTCCATATTATGTGCAATAAGAACATCACATTGTTCATATACCTTTTGAAATGTAGTCAATGCTTCTGATAACTGTATTCCCTTTGTTTGAGATATTTCACGAGATATTCCATGTATTTCAACACTTTTTTCAGATAACTCTATATCATCACTTAAATAAATAATATGGTCGTGATTCTCAATAATAGAGTGTGTTTCATCGCAATACAATATATAACTTAGTTGAATAATATGGGGATATTTTGCCAGTATATCAGTTAATTCTTTTACACCCTTTGGAATCAATCCAGTAGTTTCAGTATCGTAAAATAGGTATTTCATTTTCTATTGTACTATACAAAAATATATTTAACTTATTTCAATTTTACAATATTTTTAATTTATAAATTAATAAAATACACGTAATTACTGGAACATATGGTGATAGTGTTTTAAATGTATTATTTTTTAAAATATTATGAATAAGTGTCATATTATTAAACTTACCCATAGGACATTTTTTATAAACATACCAACAAGCAAACATTGTTAATAGAATTAATATATATAGTAATATAAAACTACTATTTTGAGTTAATAATGATAATATAAAAGTATTAATAACAAAATAAATATGTAATATTTCTATTAACACATCATATTTATTAATTAATGAAATATATAACAAAATATGTACAAGAAACCATAAATAAATATTATATGTATCAAAAGTATTTAATTTATTATGTATTAATATATAAAGAAGACATAAATCCATTAATAATGTAGATAAAAATATAAAATTATATTCTGTATTATTTATTTTTTTATTTATATCCATTATATATAATGGATATTTTATATAATGAATAAAATGAAATCATATAGTATAAATATATTTTGAAGTTAATTAAAAATTATTTGCTCCTTAATTACTATTTATTGCTAATGTAAATATTAAATTAATTCAGGCATTTTCATTTCTACAATAAAATCTTCAAAAACTGGATATAGTTCATATACCAAAAAGTTTAAAAAAATATACATCTTTTCAAAACTCATATAATATAATTAAACTTTTTTTTTTATATTATTTTTACACTCATAACTCTAATTTCTTGTTCTCTATTTACAAAACCAGAGTTATCACGTGTTTTCATTTTATTAATACGTTCTAATAATTTAATGATATCTGGGTCTGTATGATTTATTATTCCAAAACAAGAGTCTGCGTCTGTTTTACTGCCTTGAGAACCTGGTCCATGATTCATAATATTACATCGTGTGTTAATATAGAATGCAGGTCCTCCTGGTCTACCAGCAAAACCACATGTATATTGTTCATGAGGAAAATCTGAATTATATTCTTGAAATGCTAATGAAATATTTTGTTCAAATACTTTGAACTGTTTTACATGACCTGCATTTCGATGTATAACACCTCCTTTCCAGTTTTCAATTATTTTCAAAAAAAAATAAACACTATATGGCACATCACAAATTGGTGCCATTTTTATAATTAATGTAAAATTATTATATTCATTATCTTGTAATTCAAACAAAACGCTTATTGTATTTTCACAATACTTTTTTTGCAAATAATTCATAGAGTAATATTTTAAACGTTTGATGTCATTTATATTTTTATTTTGTTTTACTATATTTTCATAATGTGTAATTAGTGATTCTATTTCATCCAACTCTAATGTATCTATATGTATATCTTCTAAACACTCAATTGATCGTAATTCCATATTTCATAATGATATAAAAAAAAATTATATTTTTTACATAAAATAATCATATCCAACGAGGGAGCCATCGGAAATATAACTAATACTTGCACCTCCACCTGTACTTACATAATAGAAATTATGCTTTTTCTTATTTACAAAACATGCTGTATCTCCACCACCGACAATAACTTTCTTCTTTGATTTAATTAGTAATTCTACTAATGTTTGAGAACCGTAACTATATAATTCATTTTCAACAACACCCAATGTGCCATTCCAAAATATTATATCGTATTCTTGAATAATATTATTTAATTCAATTATAGATTGCATACCAATATCATAAAAATATGTGTTTTTTGGTAAATTATTTTTATTATAATATGAACTATTTGTTTCCAATGATTCTCCTCCTATACCATCACACATAAAATATATAGATGCTTTATTATTCTTTATATTTTCTATATAATCTTTATATTTCTTATTTTTTAATATTGAATTGATATTACCACCTGTTATGTAAATACCATCTACTTTTTTAGATAATTGTTCTAATAAAATAATTTTATCATCCATTTTTCCTCCACCTACGATAGCAAGGACTTTCTCTCTGTTTTTATGTTTAGTAATTATTTTTAAACATTCTAATTCTTTATGTACCAAAAAACCAAACGCCTTGTCTTTTTTATTAAATCCAACAATAGAGAGATGTTCACGATGCATACAACCAAACGCATCATTTATAAAAAAATCACCAAGTTTATTATACAGTGAAATAGTGTCACTATATTTAATATTTTTAAAGTTGGTTTCTTCAGTATGGAAACGTATATTTTCCAATAAATATATTTTATGTTCATTCTTATTTAATTCCTCAATTGTTTCATTTGAAATACAATTGTTTAATAATTTTATTTTATGAGAGAAAAACGTTTGCACCTGTTCGATGAAATGTTTCCAACTGTATCTTTCTTCATATCCGTTTCCACATGGTCTCCCCAAATGTGATACAATAACAATACGGTTTACTTTTTTTTCTAATAAATAATCAATTGTTTTCAATGATGATTTAATTCTAAAATTGTCATTTATAGTATATGTATTTTTATCATATGGTATGTTCCAATCAACACGAAGTAAAATGTTTTTATTTTTATAATCAAAATTTTCAATATAATGTGGATGAACACTATTGTTTTTTTCATTGTATTCAACCATGTGTTCCAATAATTTTACAACTTGAGAACTATATGACCACTCATTATCATACCATATCATAAGTTTAAACTCATCATGTTCATTTTCACTATTGCTTTCAATTAATTGAAATGATGAAGGTTTATCTATAATAGATGGAACACATGTGGTGTTAAAATCTGAACTAACTAGATTTTCCTTGTTTACTACTATATAATTACATGATTCTAATTGTTCCATTAAGTGATCAAAATCAACTTTTTCTAACATTGTTACATTAAGATCAATCATGCTAACATTTGATACAGGTACACGAACAGATGTTCCTTTAATTTTATTTTCTAAGGTAGGTATTAATTTAGTTATTGATTTAGATGCACCGGTTGTATGCGGTATAATATTATTCATGACCGAGCGACTTGTTCGATTTTTAAACTTATTTGTATCGATTACATTCTGAGAAGCGGTCGCAGCATGAATTGTAGTAAAGTTCGCCTTTTTAATACCATATGTTTCATCAATAAATTGTAACACAGGACAAATGCTATTTGTTGTACATGAAGCATTACTTACAATATGCTCACCATTATATTTCTTATGATTGACATTGAATACAAATTGAGGTGTATTATCCTTTGGAGGAGCACACATAATCACATAGTCTACATCATGTACAGCGCATTTGTTATATGTCAAATATGCTCCCGTACTATCAATGACATGATTAATACCATACGAACGCCAATTTAGTTGTGATGCGTCACGATCACTTAAAAAAAAAATTAGTTTACCGTCAATCCTAAACTTGTTATTACTTATTATTTCCAGTACAAAATGGGTGTCATATGTATGAGTACTATCATGTTTTAAATAAGATTCTAAATTATTTATATTTAAATCCGGGACATTTATTGCCCTTATATCTAGTTGCTTGTTTTTTAATAACTGTAAAAATATTGCCTTGCCTATGCGTCCAAAACCATTTATACCAACATATGTCATTTATAATATATATAAATAATTATATGTATATTATAACTAATTAATACTGTTTGCATATTCCATATGATTTTCTATGCCATTTAGTAATACCATGCTCTTTTATTCCAGCAATATGTTTAGCAGCACCATATCCTTTATTTGTATGAATACTATATTTATCACATAATTCAGGATGTTGTTCACATAATTCCAAAATATATTCATCCCTATCTACTTTTGCCAATATTGACGCAGCAGCAACATGTGTGTATAAACGGTCCGCTCCTTCTACTGTTGTATATTGTAGCGTTTCCATAGCAGTATCTTTATATTGATAATACATAGGACTGAAATCATTGCCATCAACTAATAAAAATATATTTGATTCACTTCCATATTTATCTTTTATTTGATCTGTCACATTTTTAGCACAAACTCGCATAGTTGATAAAACCGCTTGTCTTATATTAATAGAATCTATTGTTTTTTCATCCGCATATTGTACACTCCATGCCAATGCGTTTTCTTTAATATAATCACTAGCGTTTTTAATTTTTTCTTTAGATGTAAACTTTTTACTATCTTTCATTTGTGAATGGTCAAAACTATCATCTTGAGGTAGTACAACTGCTGCACAATATAGGCGTCCAAATAATGGACCTCTTCCAGCTTCATCGATTCCTATTTCATAATATTGATTCATATCATTATAGTGTCTTTCCAATGGTGGATCATTTGATTTACGTGGCATATATATAATATTCATGTGTATTTATTTAAATCATTCAAGAAAATATTTTGTGGTATAAATATATAATGAAACTAAGATTAACATACATTCATATTTTTATATTATTGATATTAGCGTTGGCATTGTGTCCACTTTTAGGAGGAAATTGTGGTATATTGGAAGGTATGGAAAATAATGGTGAAAGCAGAAGTCCATATACACAATCAAAAAGTAAAGGAGGTGAAAGCAGAAGTCCTTATACAAACGCATCATATAACACAGCACAAAAAGTAGAAGAATTAGAACCTATTTCAAAAACTAAAATACCTGAAGGTACCGAAGATATGTATGTTTTACGTTCAGAAGTTGCTAATTTATTAAAAAAGAATAGTTGTCCACCTTGTCAACCATGTGCAAGATGCCCTGAACCATCGTTTGAATGTAAGAAAGTACCTACATACAGCAAATTAAACAATGGATATTTACCAAAACCTGTATTGAACGATTTTAGCACATTTGCTTCTTAAATATTTTATTTTTATATCAAAATAATATAACAATAAAATGTCATCAAAGAAAAATAAACAAAAAAGAAATATTTCTTTTAAAAAAAAAGGTGGATATTCTCCTACAAAAACAATGACAACAACATCAGACCAGAAAAACGAAATTGAACAAAAACAAGTAGGAACTATTACAGATTATCGTCCAAATGAACAATATGTAACAGATTTTTCTGAACTTGGTAAAGGAACACAATTACAACCTATAGAGTTTACATCTACTATGGATACAATGGTGGATGATATGGAAAAATTAAAATATTCTTATGATTATTTACTTGGTATTTGTCAAGGTAATTGTAGTGACATGTATCATTATATTTTAGACGCAAATTGTATTCAAAAATGTAAAGAGTATGAAAAAGAATTATTACATGAAGTAATGATTGATTTATATAACATAAAATTAGAATCTTATGAAGAACAACGTAGAGAAAGATATCAAGGAGGAAAAATATACACCGATGTAACTGATATTGCCGGAGATACAGATTTCGAAATGAGCAATGCTTTTTTAGAAAGACGAATGTATAGAGATGCTAAAAAAGAAAATCCGATGTTCTTATTTAATTCTGACTTAGCAAGAGAAGATTATATTGCTTTAATATTGGCAGAGTTAAAACAACCTTTTGAAAATCATCATGATTTTAAAACAAAATCAAATGTTAAAAAGTTTTTAACACCATTTGATGATAACTTTTCTAAAATATTTTCAAAATCAACACAGATAATATTAAAAAATATACGACAACAAGAACCATTTAAAACATTATTAAATTATGATTCATATAAAAATGAGTTTGGTTATATGATTGCAATATTTAAATACTTACAAAATATGGATAACATATGTGTTTGGAAATCATTTAATACGTCCCGTTCAAAATTAAAAGAAGATATAAATAAAGTGCATGATAAATTAATTGAAAATGGATATATATATAATATTTCACCTGAGCCAGATGAAGAAGAGAGTACAGAATCAGAATATTTTTATTGTGGTGAAGATTTATTGCCTTTAAATAAATCGCCTAATAAACTTGATATTAAAAAATTAAATTATCAATTTAAAGATGCTGGAGATGTATATAAAAAATTGTTACCTCTATTTAATGATGAAATTATTAACTATTTTAAAGACAATAATATTTATACAGAAGGAAATCCTTCATCGTTTCAATCTGTTATTGATAGTGAAACAAAAACAATGTTTCCATTTATAGGTCAATTGGTAAATAGTGCAATGTTATTAGATCCAGCAACAAGACCACCAGTAAAAAATGATAATTTTAACATAGACAAAATAGATAAAATAACTAGTTCAGCCGATAAATTAAATGATAAATTAAAAGAATATATCCCAGATAAAGGAAAAATTAATGATTTTCAAAAATTAATGAATATTAATAATGATGAATCAGTAATAGCTAGAAAAGCAACAACTCGTATGTTAAATGGTATGTTTAAACGTCATGGTGTAGTTAAAGATTTAATAGATGAAAATAGTGATGAAAATGTAGTATATTTTACAGCACGGGATGATGGTAAATATGATTATTTATCTTTTACAACTAATACAGAATATCATCTAAAGTTTGATGATTTACAAATTAGTAATATTGAAGATTATTTACCACATGCGGAATATAGAACAGGTCCTAGTAAAGACGAACATAGACGATTATATAAATTAGCAAAACTTATATATGATAATATACCTGTAAATGAAGGACTTAAATGGTTAGAAACAGAAAAAGGTGGAAAAATAAATACTGATGATATATTCAAAATGATAGTATTGAGTTTTAAAGCAGATGGTGATGCAAATCAAGTAGAGTTTGTAAGACATTTGAAAAATATATTAAGATATGATTATACAGATTCAAATAAAGATCACTCAGATGTAATGCGCGAAATACTAGATGTTATATTTGTATCTACAAATGATAAAAATACTTTTACTCAAGCAGCATTATATGATATTCCTAGTTTATTAATAGGTCCTTCATTTAAATCCCTTGATGATACAGATATAGATATTGCCTCTAAAGAATCTATTGGTTCACCTCTTCCGCCTGGAAGTCCAGGTAGTTCTGTAAAATCATCTCCTGAAAAAGTAATATTTTCGAGCAACAATATGTTTAAGGAAGCATTAAAAACATTTTCAAACATTAATTTTAACGACGATGACATAACAAGTGATAGTGTAGTAACAAAAGTAATTGACACTGTCACTGAAACACTCATAAATGAAAACTCATTTAAATCCGATACACAAATGTGTATTTCAACATTTAATATGAATATAGAAGACACTGAAGATACAATAAAGCAAAATATAATTAAATTATTAAAAGAAATAAATGTAATAAATCAATACCATGTTCATGCAATAGGTAACCTACTGCCTGCCCTGAAACCAGAATCATATTTTACTCAAGAAGGAATTAATGAATTAAATGATTTATACAAAATGCAATCAACAATTGATGAATTAAAAGCAATAAAGAAGTTTATTATTAAATGTATAGATGCATCTAAGTTTTATTCAACATTTAAATTACAGTTGAATACTGAAAAACAGATATGTATTAAACGATTTGAATCAATTATTAATACATTTAATAGTGTTTCTGTTGAAAAATTACCAACTACTAAGGATAAAGATGGGTTAAAAGTTATTAAATATACTGAAAAATATACATCTATGATAAATAAGTTTTTTAAAGATTATAATGAAATGAAAAAAATTAGTGTTCAAGAATATTTGAAATACTTACAAATATATAAAATTACAAAAAAAGAAATAGAAAGTGATATTAGCACTTTATCTCAAGGGATATCTGAAAAAAAAGACAATGTAAAAGGTTATAAGACAATTGAAATTACTAAAATAGAAATACATGATGATACTGATTATAGTGATATTTTACCAAATAATTTAATTCCATATATAAATGAATATGTAAGAGATTTAAAACAAACATTTAATATTTCACAAGGAAGAGCAAAAAGAAGTAAAAATAAATCAAAAGAAGTAAAATCAGAAATACCAAATGAATTAACTCCAAATATAATAATAAATAAAACCAAAGAAATACCGTCTCAACTAGATACAAATAAAATAATAGAAACTATAAAAGGTAAAGAAGTTAAATTAACTATAAATATTAGAGATTATAAACCACCCAATATAGATTTATATGATAGAGTAAAAGCAAGTTATAATAACAATTACGAAAAACAAATAAATGAATATACAAATACCCAAGTGAAGTTACAAGATTTATTCAATGGAACAGATACATTAATAAGTTTATGTAATCAAATCAATGAAGATACAAATGATATATTTGAAAAAGTATGGATTAAAAATATTCCACCAAAGAAAAAAATAGCAGAGTCTACTTTAAATAAATACATAAAAAATAGAGAAGAGTTTAACATGTATATTACTAATACTATAATTGATATTTCAGAAGAGTTGGATGATTATGTATATGATAATGAAGATGCAGATTTTAAAATGATTGAAATAAGTAAATTAATTAATACTTTTAATAAATATATAGATGAAAGTAATGATGAAAATAACCACAAGATAGTAAAATCATTAATAGAAAAATTAAATGATTATAATATAATTATACACAATTTAAGAGGCGTTCATAAGAAATACTGGGATTATACTAGAAAAGAAATAATAAAAATACAAGAAGGTGAAGGTGAGTTTATTCAAAATAAGATACTTTTAAGTATAAATGATGTTGTTAATAGTTTAAGTGATATGAAAATAAAAAATATGATAAATGATGATATAATAGATTATGATAGCGATACTTATGCTGAACCAAAAGAAGTTGAGCCAGAAGAAGTTCAACCAGAAGAAGTTAAACCAACTAGAAAACGTGCTTCGCGTGTAAGTAAAATGATAAACAGACCTCTACGTGAAAAAAAACCTAATCCAAAATATAGCGGCGGATATTCAAAAAAATTAAGAAAATCTAAAGGAAATTATTCGCTTAAAAATAAAAAATAAAAAAGCATTAATTACTAATGAGTAAACTTGCATTTATAACAGGAATTACTGGACAAGATGGTTCTTATTTAGCTGAATTACTTTTAGAAAAAAAATACAAAGTATATGGAATTGTTAGACGAACATCACTGTTATATAGTCATACAAGAATTGATCATATTCGTAATCAATTAAATCTTGAATATGGCGATATGAGTGATGGTTCATCTCTTACAGCCTACATATGTAATATTGTGTATTCAAATCCCGATTTCAAAGTGTTAGAAATATATAATTTAGCAGCACAAAGTCATGTTAAAATATCTTTTGAAATCCCTGAATATACATCTAATATTGATGGTACTGGTGTTTTAAGAGTATTAGAGTCAATTCGCACATTTCCAACAAATATACAAAATAAAATCAGATTTTATCAAGCAGGAACAAGTGAAATGTTTGGAAAAGTATTGGAAATACCACAAAAAGAAACGACACAATTCAACCCACAATCACCATACGCATGCGCAAAAGTATACGCTCATTATTTAGTTAAAAATTATCGTGATAGTTACAATATTTTTGCGTGTAACGGTATGTTGTTTAATCATGAATCAAAACGTAGAGGTGAAAACTTCGTAACCATGAAGATTGTAAACAGTATTAAAAATATATTAAATGGAACACAATCCCAAATTACATTGGGAAATATTGATAGTAAGCGTGATTGGGGGCATTCAAAAGATTATGTATATGGAATGTGGTTGATGTTGCAACAAGATAAACCTGACGATTATGTTCTTGCTACAGGAAAAACATATAGTGTAAGAGAGTTTATAGAAAGATGTTTTAAAAAGTATAACATATCTATTGAATGGAAAGGAACCGGATTAGATGAAATTGGAATAAATAAAGAAACCGGTAAAATACTCGTTGGAATAAGTGAAAAATATTTTAGACCAGCAGAAGTAGAATTTTTACTAGGAGATCCTACAAAAGCAAAAAATGAATTAAAATGGAAATTGGAATATGATTTGGATAAATTAATAGACGACATGTTCAGTGATTAATATAATATAAAATAAAAAATTATTATATATTATATGGGATTGTTTTTTTCAAAATTAGTAAATACAACTTTAAATTGTAACACATATTGTAATCCATTGATTAATACACCAACTTCAGAATCAAATAATGATAACCAAGAACAAGAAATACCAACTGTTATTGAACGTAATTGTATGTTTTCAAATATAAATCATAAAAAGAAGGCACTTATTATCGGTATTAATTACATTGTAAATACAAGCGATAATGATGATTTAAATGGATGCGTTAATGATATGATAAATATTCGCTCATTTTTAAAAGAAAAATGTTTCTTTAACAATGACCAAATTACATTGCTAGAAAATGGTTTAGCAACAAAAACTTCTATTATAGATAATATTAAAGAACTCGTTGATTATAGTAATCTATATCACAATAGTGAATTATGGTTTAGTTATTCAGGACATGGCACATCAAAACATTCATTCTTTGAAGAAGATAATAAAAGTGAAGTTATATGTCCAAGTGATTATCAAACATCAGGATATATGGATGATACATGGTTAAAACATAATTTTATATGTAAATTACATCCATCTACAAAATTATTTGTATTAATGGATTGTTGTAATTCAGGAAGTAATATGAACTTACCTTATTGCTATAAAAATGAAGAAGAAACTGAACGAGAATACAAAATAGAAAATGAATTATGTAATGTAATAAAAATTAGTGGGTGTCGCGATGATCAAACAAGTGCAGACTATTTTGATCGTTCTGAATCAGAATGGCAAGGTGCTTTGACAAACGAGTTTTTAAAATCGGATCATAACAACTCATTTATAGAAAATATTAGTATACTTAATAACAATTTAAAAGAACGACGTTTTGGACAACGTCCAGTATTATCATTTTCAATAAAAGGTTCTATGAATAAAACACTTGTTTAATAATTAAAATACGTTATTTTGTAATTCATATAAAAATATATATATTAATCTTTTATATAAATAATATGGGAAATATATGTAGTTTTTGTAATGAAAAAAAGGATTTTGAAAAACATGTATTCTTAAAAAATAAATCAAAAAAAAGGAAATCAAAAAAAAGTACTAAACTAGGAAACAGTTATGTAAAATATAAGTTTAATGAAAATGTTGATAATCTTTTATCAAATACGCCTTTAATAGTTGAACACGATAGAAGCTATAGTTATTAATTATTTTTTAACAGTTAAACATTTTTTATCTACTTCAAGTGATTCGCATTTTTCATTTTGAGGAACAATTCTAACGACGCCTTTACTTTTTAATGTATGTAAAGGATCCGTACATCCTGAATGTTTTTTTCGTGTCTTTTTATTTGTTTGCGTTTGCTTCTTAGTTTTTTTACCACCACATCGTGCTCTAAAATGTTCGTAACGTTCACGAACATCTTCATATGTTAGAGCTGATTTTTTCTTTAACATTTCATTTATGACTTCATGTAAGTTATATAAGTATTTAGAAAATGTATCTCGTGATTCCAAATGTTTCATTTTTAATGGTAATACCATAAAGTTTTTCTTTAAATTATTTCTACAATATTTACATGGTAGTACATGTTTTAAACTCAAAATAAAATTACGATAATTAATTTTATCTTTTTTACTTGGTTTAACAGGATAATTAAAACTCATTGTATGTAAAAAATGCCATAAACTAGGTCCCCAAACACTTGTTAACATACCATCTCCACTGGAATAATGTTCAACTTTATATGTAAACTTTTTACCAGCATTCATTTTATATGTCCCTCCTGCCATTTGGTATTTTTTCCTTGTATATTTTTTCATATTATAGTTATCATATAGTGAGAAATAATTTTAGTCCAATATTTAGAGCATACTTTTTAATACAAAAGGTAAACTTTTATTTGTGATTTTATATTCATTTGTTACATTAGATGTGTTTTTTAAATGAAACATAATAAGTTCATTAAAATATAATTTATCATCATAAAAATCCATTCTATTTATTTGCTTCAGTTCACCTGTTTTTGTTCTAAATAACATTATATTTATTTGACATATATGTTTAATATATTTTCAATATTTATTTTCTAATCTTGATATATAATGCCACCTAAAAGTTTTAAAAAGATTGGTTCTAAAGTGACAACCATGGACAAAATATATAATTTTTTCGCATTTTCAGTAATTTTATTTGTTGGTGTTGTTTTTTTTTATTGGGCATATAAAAATTATGTAGAAGATTGGTTGAATCGTTCCAGCGTACCCAATAAAGAAATTGTTAGCAAGTATAATCCTAATATGAATAACGGGTCTGGCACCGCAGCACAACAAAAAGAAGCAATATTATGGTATTTTTACACAGATTGGTGTCCTCATTGCAAGAGTGCAAAACCTCATATTGATAATATAAAATCAAATTATCATAGAGGTATAGGAACAAAGATGATAAATGGTTATAAAATAAACATAATTAAAGTCAATTGTTGTGACCCAAGCAGTGATAAGTGTACTAATACAGATAATATGAATGGTTTTTATAATAAACCGAGCGGAACAACCCCACAAGAATTAATGAACGAATACGATGTTCAAGGTTATCCAACAATTAAACTAGAAGACTTAAATAACGGTAAAATATATGATTTAGATGCTAAACCAGATTATGATACCATTGAAACATTTATGAAAAAAATGCTTTAATACAATATAAAATTGATTTACAATTTATTTAATGATATAAACATATTTTATATTGTATATATAACAACATGGATGAAGATTATACATTTCAGACTATGATAACATGTATAGGTAATAAGCGAAAATTAGTTTATAATATATATGATATAGTTGATGAATTGAGAATTACATTAAATAAGGAAGAATTATGTATATTTGATGGAT
>Ga0206130_10005888_pt1 | contig 14288 bp, 10 predicted proteins | sample Helgoland_Spring_9_FD_148637 | JGI IMG/M metagenome (GOLD analysis project Ga0206130, IMG submission 148637) | Pelagic subsurface seawater microbial communities from Kabeltonne, Helgoland, North Sea - Helgoland_Spring_Bloom_20160512_1 | ecosystem: Environmental > Aquatic > Marine > Epipelagic ... | reverse complement strand
CACTTAAGCAGCATTTGGCTGTTTAGAGTTTAGTAATGAAAATACCTCAAAGTGTAAATCTAATCTTAAATTTCATTTAATTTCTTCAGATATTGCCAATTGAGCAGCGGCCAACCGGGCTGCTGGCACTCGAAACGGGGAACACGATACATAGTCAAAACCAGCCGCTCGACAGAATGCGATTGATTCGGGATTGCCGCCGTGTTCTCCACACATAGATAAGGTGACCATCGGTTGTGCCTCTCGGCCACGCAGAGCGCCAAGCTGTAGCAACTCCCCCACCCCGTCAATATCAAGTGAATGAAACGGATCTTCATCAAAGACCTCTTGACGCACATAGTCTGACATAAACCGTCCTGCATCGTCTCGGCTGAGACCATACGTCATTTGCGTTAGATCATTTGTTCCAAAACTTAAGAAGCTACAATGCTGGGCAATATCACCGGCTCGCAATGCCGCTCGCGGCGTTTCTACCATTACACCTAATCGATAGTTAAAATCTGCACCTAATTCAATACGTACAGCGGCAGCGATGGCGTCAACGCGTGTTTTGACTAACTCTACTTCTCGTCGGGCGCTCACCAAAGGAATCATTATCTCTGGAACAACTGCCTCACCATCCCTACTAGCTTCAATAGTTGCTTCAAAAATTGCACGGGCTTGCATATCATAAATTTCTGGGACCGTTATTCCCAAACGTACACCTCGCAAACCTAGCATTGGGTTATACTCAGCCATAGCTTCCACACGTCGTATAACATCAGAAAGAGGTAATTCTAAAGCATCAGCTAATTCATGCTGGCCATTTCGGTCTGTGGGCAAAAATTCATGCAGTGGCGGATCAAATAAACGAATACAAACGGGCTTTCCCTGCATGATGTTGAAGAGTTGAATGAAGTCTGTTCTTTGCATCGGCAAAAGGCGCTCAAGAACAGCGCGTCGATCATTACTTGTTTCCGCAAATATCATCTCGCGCATGACTGTTCTGCGACCCGGTTCAAAAAACATGTGCTCAGTTCTACACAGACCTATGCCCTGCGCCGAAAAATTACGCGCTGTTTGCGCGTCAGCAGGGGTATCGGCATTTGCACGAATGTCGATATCACGCTCTTCATCGGCCCAATCCATAAGTGTTTGGAATGCATCATCTAGAGCTGCCTCCTGCATTGCAGGGGCACCTAAAAGCACAACCCCATTGGTTCCATCGACTGTCACTATTTCACCAGCCTGAATAACGTTACCGTCACTTGTGACTAATTTACTCTTGCGCGTTTGGAACCTGATGTCACTTACACCCACAACGCATGGCAAACCTATACCACGACCAATTACAGCAGCATGACTCGTCACCCCACCGCGCTCAGTCAAAATAGCTTTGGCAGCATGCATACCGCGAATATCTTCTGGTGATGTTTCACGACGGACGAGAATACAATCTTCACCCCGCGCGGCACTTGCTTGAGCCTCATTGGCGGAAAACACCAATCGTCCCGTTGCAGCACCAGGACTGGCTGCTATACCTGTACCCACAACGTTACGTTTGGCATGACGGTCAACCTGACGATGCAGTAGTTCATTTAGCGCTGTTGGATCAACTCGCATGAGCGCCTCTTGGTGAAGAATAATCTCATCGAGTGCTAACTGAACGGCAATTCGCACTGCAGCACGTGACGAGCGAGTAACACGGACACCATCAAGAATATGTAGTTCGCCACTCTCAATCGTAAATTCAAGCTGCATTTCCTCGCGTAATTTCTTCCGCATTAGGTGGGCGTAATCAACAAGTTTGGCAAAACTCTCAGGCACTAATTCTTCAAAGGATGGACCACGGGGGTCGCGACTGATATAAAGACTAGTGTCACCTAATAAAGCATCACGGCCCTGGCTTTGACGCAAGTAGCGACCGGTTATCTGTGGCAAACCAGTCTTTGAAGATACAAGTTGTAAGACCCCAGACCCACTCTCACCTTGCCCCACGCCAAAAGCCATTTGTTGAACGATTAGTCCAAGACTTGCATCTGCTGGCGCGCCCTTAGCCTGCCGCAACAACCGTGCTGAAGTCCCTTCCCATGCACGCGCCATAGATTTAAGAACACCAACTAATTGTTCAGAGCGCGTACCGGGGAATGACGCCTCTGTTTCTATTTCATAGGCTTGTAAAACATATTGAAGTGCTTCCAATCCTTCCCCTTTTACATCATCAAACATGTCTGGATCCAGTCTCTCGACGTGGATCGCATAACTTTGGACAAAACGAGTAAATAAAGACGATGCTGCATCAGTACCGAGGGTAGCACATAGTGTATCAAATCGCGCAGTACTCATTCCAATGTTTAAAACTGCAGATGGGCCACCCCAGTCCGGATCCTCAGACGACGGCCTAACACAAAGCAGCGCGTCCTCTGGAAATTGTTTCAATATTGCCTCGATATTGGGAAGATGCCCACTAGCGATGTCTAAAACAGATTCAAAGGACAGCGCTACAGTTTTGGGAACCGGCAAATCAAGCCGCACCAATCTTTGCAAGCACTTAGCACGACCACCATGAGTCTGTGTTGCGATAGGCGCGTCGGGAGTTACCAATGTTATATTTGGATCATTCTGCACTGCAGCACCTTTTAGTTAACCGCAGCATACGCTCTGTTTTATACATGACAAGCCATGTCTTACTCGAAAATACAGTTTTTCGTTTTTCTTGCGTGGATTACGTTCACTCGCTAATAATACTTATTGCTTATTCTTTTGTGTAAGAGCTATCGGGCTGTAAGAGATAGTTTAACTAGCAATAATCTAAAGATTATTATTAGTTAAACATGCTAATTTATCCGTCTAGTTTGTTTAGATCTGCGACACTCAGACAAAGTGTTCGAATACGACTGAGCATATTTAATCTGTTACGTCGGACAATCTCGTTATCAGCGTTAATGAGCGTTGTCTCAAAGAACGCATCAATCGGCATTCGGAGGCTCGCCATTGCGGTCATGGCAGTAGTAAAGTCCTGATCTTTCATGGCCGCTGCAATATCCGCACCAACTTTATCCAAAGCGGCAAAGAGCGCGCGTTCCTCATCATTTTCCATAAACTTTAAGTCAGCACCGTATGAATATTCTACACCACTGGAATGCTCTGCTTGGGAAAGAATATTATTGGCGCGTTTGTAGCCTTGAATAAGGTTTTCACCATCATCAGTTTTAAGGGCCTCTGAAAGAGCCTTTATTCGTTTAACTACAGATGTCAGATCAACGTCTTGGTCCATCGCGATGCACGCATCAATAACATCATGGCTAAAGCCTTGATCACGCAAATAGACCTTTAAACGGTCATACACAAAATTAAGTAAGTCGATGGAGACTTGCTCAATTGATTTTTGAATTGATGGAATTAACCCACCTATTTGTGTATCAGCCCCATCAAGTATAGTTGAAATGGTAGCGGGCAAAACACCATCCGTTGCGGCGTCAGCCGCCACTCCTTCAATAACTACGAGATCATCTTTGGATGCCTGTTCGCGATTGATTTCTATTTCATGCCGCAACAGTTGAAGCTCTACAAAACGTGTTAATTTTAAAGTTAAATTATTTTCGATGACCAGACGGATCACTCCCAATGCGCCGCGGCGTAATGCAAAGGGGTCTTTTGACCCTGTCGGCTTCTCATCAATTGCCCAGAAACCGGTTAGCGTATCTAGTTTATCCGCAAGCGCAACAACAACAGACACTGGCGCAGTTGGCACAGAGTCAGAAGGACCAAGCGGCGAGTAATGTTCCTTAGACGCAACAGCAACTGCCAAAGATCTACCAGATGCTTTGATATAATAGCTTCCCATGGTGCCTTGAAGCTCGGGAAATTCATAAACCATTTCAGAGTTAAGGTCGACCTTGGCCCAACGCGCACCTTCCTCCGCTTCTTTAATATCGGCACCCACGGCTAAAGCCAAATTAGACGCAAGTGCTTCAATGCGTTTTACTCTGTCGAACTGGGTCCCCAACTTATTATGGAAAGTGACATTTTTCAGCGCTTTGGTCCAAATACTCAAATCTGATTTGGCTACGATTAAATCATTTTCCCAAAAGAATTTGGCATCGGCGAGCCTGGCACTAAGAACTTTCTCGTTTCCAGCAAGGATTGTAGCTCCGCTATCTTTAGCTTCACGGTTAGCTACAGTGATAAAATTTTCTATCTTGTCTGTCTTGGGGTTCCGGACAGAGAAAAATTTCTGGTGTTCACGCATGCTGGTCTGCAACACCTCTGCGGGCAACTCAAGGAACGCGCTATTAATCCGCCCCATTAAAACTACAGGCCACTCAACAAGACCAGAAACTTCAGCAAGAAGGTTTTTATCTTCAATTAATTCCAAGCCTGAGGCAAAGGCGACATTGGTTGCATCATGACAGATTACTTGCGCCCGCTCATCGGGGTCCAAGATGACATAAGCGCGTTTTAACTTGACACGATAATCATCAAAACCTGTTACTGTGATCATTTTTGGCGCCATAAAGCGATGGCCTTGGGTTTTATTATCTGCGGCAATACCTTGCGCTGTAATCGGGACAACCGTAGCTCCTGAGTCGTCCGAAAGAATACAGAGGATCGACTGCAAGGGTCGTACCCACTTCAGAGTGCCAGTCCCCCAACGCATCGACTTTTGCCATGGAAAATTTCGGATTGCGTGTTCTAGCACCTGAGAAATAATATCCACCGCAGGTCGCCCGGGCTTTTCAATTACAGCAAATAATATATCACCCTTAGGAGACTCCCGAACTTCAACCTCATCGCGGGTCAGGCCAACACCCCTAAGAAAACCACCGACAGCTTTTTCCGACGCATCAGCTCTTGGGCCTTTTCGCTCTTCACGCACTGTGGGACTGTTGGCCAACAAACCTTCAACCGTCAGCGTCAATCGCCGAGACGTGGTGAATGCCGCAGCCGCTACGTATGTCAGGCCCGCCTCAACCAACCCGTTTGTTATTATTTTCTTTAAATCTTCGCCTGCACGACGTTGCATACGAGCCGGAATTTCTTCAGAAAAGAGTTCGATCAGAAGGTCAGGCATATTTGTTCTTCAAAAACCTATAAAAAACTTAATTGCTACTATATTGGCAATATCGACAAAAAATGCTGAAACCAAGGGTAAGATTACAAACGCCATCGGCGACGGACCATAGCGTTTGGTTACAGCTGTCATATTAGCGATAGCAGTCGGAGTTGCTCCAAGAGAAAATCCAGCAAAACCCGCTCCCAAAACGGCAGCACGATAATTACCACCCATTAATGGAAAGAGAACAAAAATTACAAAGCAAAGAGTTACCGCTGTCTGTAAAGCCAGTATTGATGCAATAGCGACCCCAAGCTCCACCAATGTCCACAGCTGAAGAGCCATCAGCGACATTGACAGAAATGCCCCAAGAGAAATCTCCGATATCAACGCTAAGGCAGGTGTCCGCGCGATAGGTTCTGCATTAGGAAATAAAAAACTTCTTAAATTCGCTAATATTATACCCATAATCAAGCACGGTACAAAAAGCGGTAAATTTACTCCAATTTCTAAAAGAATATCATGTATGAGAAGACCTGCAATTATAGCTAAGTTTAAATATAAAAGAACTCGCGAAACAGTAACCGGCGATATGGATTTGTCCTCATTTTCTGCACTATCAGCAATGCCGATGATGGGCCCCGCATCAGGATGTTCAGGGGATAGATTGCGTCCTTCAACCAAAAAGCGCGCGATCGGTCCGCCAATTAAAGCAGCTATAACAAGGCCAAGGGTTGCAACAGCAATTCCTAGCTCTTCAGCATTTGGTAAACTAGCCGACTGAACAACCGCTGGAGACCATGCAATCGCAGTTCCATGCCCACCAATCAATGCCGCCGACCCAAATAGAACGCCTGCTGAGGGCGCATAACCAAAAAGCATGGCGCCTCCAGCCCCAACAACATTTTGAATGACAATCATAACTATTGTAAGCACAAGCAAAATTAAAAGGGGCTTACCACCAGTAATCAAATCACTGAATTTTGCGTTTAGACCAATACCGGCAAAGAAAAGAACAAGAAAAAAATCGCGTGCTTGCAGCTCAAAACTAAGTTCGATCCCTGCCAAAAAATATATGAGAAATGCGATAAAAGCAGCCACCAGACCACCAGAAACCGAGTCTGGTATATTAAAATCTCGCAGCAGAGTAATACGCTTATTTAACATCGTACCCAGTACGAAAATGGCAAGCCCCATTGTCGCAGTAATTAACGGACTTACGGTCACAATCATTTATTCACACCTTTTTTGCGCGGACATTGTTCACCCACAACTGTCCCATCATAAGCTTTTTTGCCACAATCATTCAGCTCATGCCAAACAAATCCTTGCCCTTGCTTGTTAATAGACACAATTCGGTCAACGCCAAATTCAATATTCTTCTGTCCTAGGAATGACAGTGCTTCACCGTTCAGCAAATCCATACCTATTGTTTCTGAATTAAAACAGTCAAACCACCAAGGCGCGTTGCGTGGGGTGACATTTTTAATAGTCACGTAACTGTTTTTCAGTTCACTCAATGGCAGTTTAGTTGTAAAACAAGCACGATAACGAATGGGTGAACTTTCAGCATCTATAGCTTCAAAATTTTCAAATTGTATTGATTCTGAGACATTGGAACCAACTGAAATTAAATGAACATCATCATTTATAACCTGATCATAAAAGGCATAAATTTGCAGGTAATATAAAGAAACACCGGCAACAAAAGCACTGAACATAATTGCAATGCCAATTATTTTACCATTCATATCGCGCCAGCCTAAAGCTTAATGCGACATTGTTATTCACAAATGATTGAACCCGTTTATCATTGCAGCAAAAAAAATATTTATTCTGTAAGTTAATTCTCATAACACATCCTCGGCACTCCACCCACCAGCAGTAGTTTCTAAGAATGCATCTGCACAGGCTTTCGCCAAAGTCCGAACCCTAGCAATATACGCCTGACGTTCCGTAACCGATATGACACCACGCGCATCTAACAGATTAAAAATGTGACTGGCTTTAATGCATTGATCATAAGCCGGATGTGCCATCACAATCTTTTGCTTCATTTTAGGGTCAGTTGGCTCAACAGAGAGTATAGCATTACACTCGGCTTCTGCTTCAGCAAAATGACGCAACAATACTTCAGTATTTGCCACGTCAAAATTCCATCGCGCATATTCTTCCTCAGTTTGTTTGAAAATATCGCCATAACTGAGTGAAAACGGTGCTTTGGGATCATTAAATGGCATATCCATAACATGATCAACGCCAAGAATATACATTGCCAAACGTTCTAAGCCATACGTCAGCTCTCCTGACACTGGATGACAGTCATGGCCACCTACTTGTTGAAAATAGGTAAATTGCGATACCTCCATACCATCACACCAGACTTCCCAACCCAGCCCCCACGCACCGAGAGTCGGGCTTTCCCAATCATCCTCAACAAAACGTATGTCGTGAAGGGTCAAATCGACGCCTATGGCGTGCAAACTTTCAAGATAAAGATCTTGTAAATCTGGTGGAGAAGGTTTGATAAGAACTTGATACTGATAATAATGCTGCAGACGGTTGGGGTTCTCACCATACCGCCCATCGGTGGGCCTGCGTGACGGCTGTACGTAGGCAACCGCCCAAGATTTTGGGCCAAGGCTGCGCAACGTTGTCGCTGGGTGAAACGTCCCAGCGCCTACTTCCATATCATAGGGCTGCAATATAGCACAGCCTTGTTTAGACCAATACTCTTGAAGCCTTAGAATGATTTCTTGAAACGAACTAGGCGCTATTACAGTATCCGACATTAGTTCTCGTCTGACTTTTATTTTCGACTTTCTTACGGCTAGGTCATAAGATGGTCAATTGTCCACTGTCCAACTTTTATTACTTTCACCCATTTAAAATAATATAAACTCGGTTTATTACTGCTTCAGATAAAGAGATTTATGGGATTGATGGATAATGATTAACCGAATGGTTCTAACGATAGCCTTACTTTGGGCTTGTACGATCAAGGTTTCAGCACAAGAAGACCTTGTTTGGATCCAGATTGAAGCACGACCAACCCTTAGTATTGCAATGGACCGCGCAAGAATTTACTCTAGTCAATTACCGGATGTGAACGGCTTTGCTTTGACCAGTGGCTGGTACGGAATAGTATTGGGACCTTACAGTCGCTCGAATGCTGACCAAGTTCTGCGCGTATACCAGTCCGAAGGAATTATCCCTAACGATGCATATATCTCTTTTTCGTCCAGCTATACTCAACAAATCTGGCCTGTTGGCGCCAATTTGCTGGACCGTGCAGCGTCTGTACCAACAATAACAACACAACAATTAACTGCTCCAGAGACAGAAACCTCTACAATAAAACCGGATAATGAGACACCAGCGCAGGCACGGCAAAGCGAGCGCCAACTCAGCCTACCAGAACGAGAAGCTTTACAGGTAGCTCTTAAGTGGGCTGGTAGTTACATTGGTGAAGTTGATGGTAAATTTGGCCGAGGTACACGAAATGCTATGGCTACCTGGCAGGAGCAAAAAGGTTTAATCGTTACAGGTACTTTAACCTCAATGCAGAGAGCCGATTTACTTAAAGACTACAATGCAGTTTTAGAAAAACTAGGTATGCAGACAGTACGGGATGACCGAGCGGGAATCGAGATACACCTGCCCTTGGATATCGTCTCTTTTGAAAAATATGAATATCCTTTCGCTCACTACAGCGGTAAAAACAATACCCCTGCAAAGATTTTACTTATCAGCCAGACCGGAGATCAAAACACCTTATTTGGCCTCTATGATATTATGCAAACGCTAAATATCGTGCCATTAAACGGCCCTCGTGAACTTAAAGAAAATTCTTTTGTTCTGATTGGTGAAGACGGTCAAAAAGTTTCGGAAACCCACGTATCACTCCGGGATGGCCAAATAAAAGGATTTACTGTGGTTTGGCCCGCAGGCGATGAAGAGCGCCGTCGTCGTTTAATTACAATTATGGAAACTAGTTTGGTGCGTAACACAGAAGTCCTTTCGCCAGAGGTAGGCAGCAATGAGCAAGCCATCGATCTAATTGCAGGACTAAAAGTCCGAGTGCCTAAAATTTCTCAATCCGGTTTTTTTGTCGATTTAAAAGGTACAGTTATAACATCATCTAGGGCTGTTGCTGATTGTATACGTGTCACTTTGGAAGACAATAAAGACGCTGAAGTTATAGCTTTCGATAACACCGTCGGTATCGCAGTCATTAAGCCCTCTGAACCGTTAGCACCACTAGGGGTAGCGGAGTTTAGTGTGTCACAACCCCTTTTAAATACTGAAGTTACCGCTTCTGGGTACAGTTTTGACGGAACTTTAGACGCTCCTTCAGTCACCTACGGCAAACTGAGTGATTTACGTGGACTATCGGGAGAGACAAACATGACACGACTAGCACTTAAAGCATTGCCTGGTGATGCTGGTGGTCCGGTACTAGACTCAAACGGGGGAGTTTTGGGGATGTTACTTCCCAAACCTACAAGTAAAGATCGTTCATTACCTGATGATGTGAATTTTTTTGTAAATCATAAAACACTGCAGGAAATATTAGCGGGCTCTGGCATGGCAGGAAAAATTTCAAGTAGCACCACCCCAATCGACGCACTTGATCTTTCAAAAAAAGCCGCCGGAATGACGGCGCTTGTTCGCTGCTGGGACTGAACATTAATCCATTATATCCCGATGGGAAAGTTTCAAAGAGAACCTAAATGTACACAAATCCTAAATATCAAAAATATGGGACAGTCATAATCGCTGTAATCCAGTCGACCAGAACTTTCCTAAGCTTTAATCTCAGGAGTGATATGTATTAACGTTGGTCCAGATTTATTAAAAGCAGCAAGCACCTCTTTTTGCATCTCTGTTACAGTTTTTGGTGAGGTTGATTTAGCTCCAAAGGCCTTTGCCAATTTACAAAAATCAGGGTTGTGGGTCGTTACTGCGTTTGGAGCGATTTGAGCTCGGATCATACTATCTTCGATTTCCCCCAATTTACCGTTATTCCAGAGCAAAACAGGCAAAGACAATTCCAATTCCACAGCAACTGCCAACTCTTGCATAGTAAATTGAAATCCATAATCACCTACAATTGCAATTGTCGGGAGGCCCCTACGGCTTATGGCGCCACCTATTGCTGCTGGCAACGCATAGCCCAGCGTGCCAAAGCCTGACGGGTGGTGCCAGTGACCAGGCATATCCATATCCCAAATCTCTTTAGCTGAATAGGCCAACTGTGTCATATCAGAATAAATCATAGTGTTTTTTGGCAAACAAGTGCGCAACGCATCGCAAACTTTAATAATTTCAGGCTGCTCAACACCTACTTCATGCCGCCACTTTCTTCGGGCATTCGCAACCTCATTTGAGGACCATTGAGTTTTATTTGTTGACACTCTCATAGCCAGCGCCGCAAAAAAATTTTTAGCGGCACAATGAATAAAAAGGTCGGAATGTTGGTTTTGCGATGAGACATCTACATCGACGCGCACCAAACGCGCAGTATGACCCAATTCTTCCCGCCAAAGATCAACCTCTCCCAGCTCAGTACCTACAGCGATGACTAAATCAGCTTTTGCCAGAACATTTGAACTGGTCGGTCGTGCTAAGTTGCTACCAAATAAAAAGTTGTAGGTGGTATCAACGATACCGCGCCCTGCGTAGGTGGTAAAAACAGCAGCATTACAAATTTTCAAAAATGCACGGACTTCAGTCACTGCCTCTATCGCTCCTCCACCCAAAACCAAAACAGGGCGTTTCGATTTGATTAATAAAGTTGCCACCTCGTTCATTTCAATTGCAGGTATTTCCCAGCTAATATTCATCCAATCACGTTTGGCATAAAGCGAAGCCGGTTCCTTGAGTTGTTTAATCGGAACTTGGATATGTTTTGGCCGTGGGCGGTTCATTTGAAATTCACTCATAGCACGGTCAATCAAGGCATAAGTAGATTCAGCAGACTGAGCTTCTTCTGACCAATCACAAACTGTTTCAGCCGCTGCAAGCTGGTTTTTCATTTGATGCAATTGTCCGCGCCGAGCTACAACGTCGTCCAGACAACTGGAAATAACCAGCATTGGAATACTATCAGAGTAAGCTTGCCCCATCGGCGTCATGATATTGCATAGTCCGGGACCCGTAATCACAAAGGCAACGCCAGCTTTACCAGTTGCCCGAGCATAACCATCGGCCATAAAACCTGCACCCTGTTCATGACGTGCAAGTATATGCGCAATACCCGCCTCCTCCAAACCACGATACATTTCCTGATTATGCACCCCAGGAATGCCAAAAACGACATCGACACCTCGGTCCTTTAGAAGGTACGCTATCTGTATACCGAGCGGGCGGGTATTCGGCACTAGGCCCTCCAGAATTGTAATGTAAAAATTACGTAAACTACCATAATTTCCAGACGTCCAATCAACATCCCAGCAGCCAGCAACCATTTTGCCGTATCGTTCAAACTGGCAAAATTTCCAGTTGGGCCAATCTGATCACCAAAACCCGGGCCAACATTGGCCAACGCTGTAGCAGCACCTGAAATTGATGTTATAAAATCAAGACCAGTCATAGCCAAACCGACGGAGAGCAAACCTAATGTTACAATAAAAAAAACAAAAAAGGACATAACTGAATTCAAGACATCTTCGCCCACTGGCCGTCCGGCATAGCGCGGAATAAATATTCCATTTGGACTACGGGTTTTTTGGAGTTGAGCTCGGATCGAGGCGAAAAGCAGTTGGTAACGAAAAATTTTGATTGAGCACGCAGTTGAGCCAGCACAGCCTCCAATTAAACCAGTAAAAAATAAAACTGCAATCGCAAAGCTACCCCACTGCATATAATCCGCATTAGCATAGCCAGTCCCGGTCATCAAAGAGACTGCATTAAATATCGCAACCCGAATTGCCTTTTCATTGATGGTACTTTGTTGCGAAATATTCCATCCCGCAATTAAAATAACAACAATAGTTGCTGTACCTAGAAATGCATGTATCTGGGTGTCTTGCAGTAATGGTCGCGCCGTGCCTGCGCTAAGTTGGACAAATCTTACGAAAGGCAATGCAGCCAATAGCATGAAAACAGTCGCCACATAGGAGGCGCCTGGTCCAAATGCGGCAAACGAGGAGTCATAGTTAGAAAAACCACCAGTAGCAATTGTAGTCATTGCATGAACGGTTGCGTCAAAGGCGCCCATCCCAGCCAATACGTAAGCAACCGCACAGGCCATGGTCAACGAAACATAAATCACAGAAATACGGCTGGCAATTTCTGTGGCCCTCGGCAAGATTTTTCCAAATGTGTCAAAGGATTCAGTACGAAAGATCTGCATCCCCCCAACTCGCAACTCCGGTAAAAAAACCATAGCTACGACGACAATGCCAATGCCTCCTAGCCACTGCAGAATGCCACGCCAGAGCAACAGCCCTTTGGGCAGTTCATCTAGCCCTGAAAAAACTGTTGATCCTGTGGTAGTTAACCCAGACATCGCCTCAAAGAAAGCATCCACAAAGCGAGCTTCAGTTGCGCCTAAGAAAAACGGAAGTGCTCCGAAAACAGGCAAAGCCAACCAAACCCCGGTAGTAAGCAGGAAAGTTTGTTGAATTGAGAGGCCTTCTCGCACGCCATTGGCACAGCTTAAAGCGATCAGCCCACCAGTCAGTGCAGTAATGACCGCGCTTTCCGCAAAAATAGGCCAATGTCCGCGACCTTCAGCCAAGTCCACCAGTAATGGCAGAGACATAGTCAAGCCAAGGACAGCAACCAATAGGCCAACGACATATCCAACAGGGCGTAAATCTAACATAACCATAGCGTTGAATGGCTGCACGGGGCGTGTCAAGCGGCAGACGTGATACGCCCTGAATTCAAGGAATTAAGAAAACGCCATAATAATCTTGCAAAAAACTTAAATGTGCATCAGATCCCGAAAAACATAAGCCGTGATGTTTTCACGCCTTAGGTTCATTTTAGCTAATTCTTCATCCGTTTTTAAATTCAATGCCTCGACACGCTTTAAACGGGAGTCCATTGCAGCAGACAGCACCAAGGAGCGCCCAACGGTCACGAAAAAGCCAGAAATTTTTTCCCATATTGCTGGAAAAATGTTGGAATGGGCTTGAGTTATATACGCCATAGAATACCTCACACGGATTAAGTTTCTTTTTATCTCTACCACTAGGTAGGATGCTGCAGCGCAGAATACCAATGCTAATCCTGCATGGCGGAGTTGCAAATCGCGATATCTTCTCACATTTTATAATTAACAATGTCAAAATTTTTCCAGACCAGAGCTTATTATGACTAATCTTGCGAGAGAAGCATTTATGAATAATGCAGATATAGTTTTAACAACAAAATTTATTTTTTTAATCGGTCTATAAAATCACTATAAGCTTACATCAGAACCTTTTCTCGCAACAAGGTGACTAAGCGTTCAACTTTTGCCTGATTGTTGGGTGTCATGACGTCTGGTAAGCACCTTTTATTAACGGGAAGCCAAAGCATGACAAACATAACAAAATTATTTTGGGTTAAATCATAACCATGTCGCATCCGACCTCAACCATTAAGCAAGAAAACTGATGAAACTTTGGGCTATAAGTGATTTACATTTGGCCAGCGATGCTAATCGTCAGGCATTGCTCCAGATGCCTAACCATGGCGACGATTGGCTCATCATCGCGGGAGATATTGGCGAAAAATTGGAGCATCTGCAATTCTCTTTAGCTCATTTGACCAAAATGTTTGCTAAAGTAATTTGGGTGCCTGGAAACCATGATCTATGGGCTGTACCAGAGCATCAAGGTGCACAGCCACTAGTTGGACAAGCAAAATATAATGCTTTAGTTGATTGCGCGCGAAGTTTTAACGTTTTGACGCCCGAAGATGATTATGCTATTTTCCCTGGCACAAATATAGTCCTTGTTCCATTATTTTTGCTATATGATTATAGCCTAAGGCCTGCCTACGTGACGCTTGCTAAAGTAATTGATTGGGCGCGCGCTGAACGATCAGTTTGTGCTGACGAAACATTCTTAGATCCAACACCACATGCCAGCCGTGTAGAATGGTGTGCTAATAGATTAGCTTACAGCTTAACCCGATTAAAAAAACTAATTCCAGGATCACAAACAGTGCTTATTAATCATTGGCCGTTACGCAATGATCTTATCAACATCCCGCGCATTCCTCGTTTCACCCCTTGGTGCGGTACCGTAGAAACAGA
>Ga0206130_10005881_pt1 | contig 14308 bp, 7 predicted proteins | sample Helgoland_Spring_9_FD_148637 | JGI IMG/M metagenome (GOLD analysis project Ga0206130, IMG submission 148637) | Pelagic subsurface seawater microbial communities from Kabeltonne, Helgoland, North Sea - Helgoland_Spring_Bloom_20160512_1 | ecosystem: Environmental > Aquatic > Marine > Epipelagic ... | reverse complement strand
TAAAGAAATAGATTTATCAAATAATATTAATTTAACACATTTAACTTTTGGAAGTTATTTTAATAAAGAAATAGATTTATCAAATAATATTAATTTAACACATTTAACTTTTGGAAGTTATTTTAATCAAGAAATAGATTTATCAAATAATATAAATTTAACGGATTTAACTTTTGGATGGGATTTTAATCAAGAAATAGATTTATCAAATAATATAAATTTAACGGATTTACATTTTAGATTTTTATTTGATCAAAAAATAGATTTATCAAATAATATAAATTTAACACATTTATTTTTTGGAAAGATGTTTAATCAAAAAATTAATATTCCATTTAATGTTAAAAGTTTAACATTAAATGAATCTAATAATCAACACATGATAGATAATTTACATAACAATATTGAAGAATTAATAATGTTTAACAATTATTTAAATTTAGATAATTTGCCAAATAGTATTAAAAAAATATGTATTACAAATTGTAAAAAAGAATCTAATAATCTTCCAAATTCAATTGAATATTTAAAATTAAAAAATTATAATTTAAAAATAAAAAAAATACCTAAAAATCTTAAAACAATTAAATGTGATAAAGATTATAAATATATAAATGATTTTAAAGATTATGAAGTTATGACATATTAAAAATTTAAAATTTTTATATTATTAAATAATAAATAATTATATTTTGTTATAAATATAGTGAAAAAAGTGTAAATAATAGCGGAGTTTCTATTGAATTAAAATTAATAAAATAAAAAAAAATTTAAAATTTAATAGATTTATATTTTAATAATGTATGATTAACATTAACTTTAGTAATTTTATTTTGTAAAATTATAATTCTGTTAATTATTTCAAATCTTTGTAATGTCATTAATTCATTTAATTTATTAAATTTATCTTGAATATCGTTAGTATTATTTGTTTTAATTGGAACATTAAATTTTAAACAATTATAAATATAAGTAATATCATTATCTAAATTTTCTTCATAATCTGTTATTTTTTTTTCTAATATATCGCATAATTTATTTTTAAGTAATATATTACTAAATGGTTTGATTTTTTTAAAAGTTTTTGAAATAGTGACTTGTGAAACATTAAATTTTTTAGATATTATTTTTTTTGGTATATTAACTTTTTTAATTGTTAAAACCAAAAATAATATTCCAATGGCCACTGATTCAGGATTATGTGATTTTGCTATTTTTATTTTAATTACATTTCTTGAAATATGTTTGGCATATTCTAATATTCTCTCACTTATATTAAGCTTTTCAAAATAATCAATTAAAAATTCTTCAGTTGTAAAAGGTATTGTATTTAAATTAAAATTTTTTTCTTTGGAAAGTTCTTTATATCTTTTATATCCTCTTTTCATATCTGTTTTTTTAATATCAAACATTGATGAAACTGATTTTGCTGTTATAACTACTCTATTATGTTTGCAAGATATTAAAAAGAAATTGGCTATTAAACTTTTATAATTATCACCTCTAAAAATGGAATTTTTTATTCCATCATTTTTTGTATCATATACTTGATTATAAATAATTTTGGTTGTTTCTTCAACCATTTTACTAAAATTATATTTAATACATATTTTTTGTATATATTCGTAAAATTGTCTTCTTTTATTTTCAATATATCTAACAGCAGTCCATCTTATTAATCTTTGAATATTTTTAGAATAATTTCCTTTTGATAAATTTAATGTTGATGTTTCTGGTAATTGTTTATTGACTAATATTGTTCCTTGAATATTTTTATTATTTCCAGAATTATTATCAATAAATGAAACACTTGTGTCAATAATTCTTGATATTATTGAATTACATAAGGAACACATAATATAGCCATTATTTGTATCTGTTAATAAATTAAAATTATTACAATCAATACAACATAATTCAGTTATAATATTATTATTTTCATCTTCATATATCTCATCCAATAATTCTAATTCTTCATTACTGATATTATCAAAATTAGAATTATCATTAAGTTCCATTATAGATGAAGACATTATAATATCTTAGATATATAATATTTTATTCAATTTTTCTTATTATCTAAATTTTAATTAAAAATAAAATATTAACCAAATTCTATTATGTTTTTAAAATTATTATGTAATTTATTTACTTTTACAATATATTTATATTTATATAAAAAATATATCAGTTGTAATTTTCCTGAAATTAGTATTATTAAAAGTGTGTTATGTTTGATTTTAACTTTTATATTATATATTTCAATTAATTTTCAATATTTATTTATTGGTTTAATATTAATACTATCTTCCATTTTAGTGAATGCTGATTCCAAAACATTAGATAATTTTGTTAAATTAGAAAATACTAAATATGGAGAAAAAATTAAAAATGTTATTGGCAATTTAAATGAATATATTATTAATAATCCATTATTTTATTATTATGATAATGTGTTCAATTATATATCTTTAAAATTAATTGATTTCAATTTTTACACAAATAATAATAATGAATTTCAAGATAATATGTTTAATCAAATGAAAGATATGATAAAAGATATTAATAATGATATTGATAATTTAGAAAATATTAAAAAAAATAATATTAATGATATTGATAATAATTTTCCATTTATTAACTTAAGTGATGATGTTGATACGGAAAATGAAATGAATGACTTATTAAATAATAATAAAATGATGATTGATATGGTTAATTTAATGAATAAAATGAATAGTGATATTTTACAACTAAATAAAGTTAATAAAGAAGAAATTAAAGATGTTAATAAAGAAGAAATTAAAGATGTTAATAAAGAAGAAATTAAAGATGTTAATAAAGAAGAAATTAAAGATGTTAATAACGAATACAATCCGGTTATTCAACTTAACGGTCAAGACAGATTTCAACCCAGAGAAGGCAGTTACTTCAATATTATCCAAACTTACAACTACCCCGCTTCTACTCCTTCGAATGGTGTTAATACAGAAGAAATTAAAGAGGTTAATACAGAAGAAATTAAAGATGATAATAAAGAAGAAATTAAAGATGATAATAAAGAAGAAATTAAAGATGATAAATTAGAAGATTATTTATCATAAATATTTTTTAATTAATTTTTATATAAATATAAAAATTGAAATAAGATTAAAATAATAATATAATAATAAATATAATTGTATATTATAAAGCTTATGAGTAATAATACTTCAGAAATGCTTTCGGAAAAGAAAATATTTGAATTGATGGATGAGAGATTTAAAGAGAATAATATATTATATAAACACAACATTGAATCATTTAATAGTTGTGTAATAAAATTAATTGATTATTTAGAGAATAATAAAAATGTGTTTAGTGAAAATAAGAATGGTGATTTAATTGAAAGAAATTATTTTAGTATAAAAAATATTAAAATCAGACCAGCAATGAAAAAGAATGGTAAAGATTTATTAATGCCCACAGAAGCAAAAATAAGAAATATTACATATATAATTACTTTTATTGCGGATGTTACACAATATAAAGAAATTTATAGTTTAAGTACTGATAAAATTATATCAAATAATGCGGTGGGTGAAACATCAAAGGGTGTAACAGTTATGGAAATACCAAATATGGTAAATTCAAATACTTGTTCTAATAAAATTCAAAAGGATGAAAATGAATGTATTATTGATCCAGGTGGATATTTTATTGTTAATGGTGGTGAAAAATTAATGTTAAGTATTGAAAAACAGATAGATAATAAACCATTAGTATTTATGTCAAAAGATGGAACAGGTGTGAATACAGTAAATATTTATAGAGTTCAAATTCATTCAAGTCCAAATGATTTAAATTCAATGATGCAAAAAACCCAAATTATTTTAAAGAAGGATTATTCAATGGTGGTAAAAGTTCCATTATTTCATGAAGTGTCAATATTTATAATATTAAAAGCTTTGGGATTAGTAAAAGATAAAGAAGTTGTAGATTATATAACATATAATTCAAATGATAATGAAATGATAAAATTATTAGAAATAATTATTAATATATCTAAAACTGAAGGTGAAATATCAATTTTAAGTCAGGATGATGCATTAAATTATTTAATACAAAAGGTAAAAGTTAGTATTAAATATAATGATTTAATTAAAGAAAGTAAAGAAAATGAATATTTGGTAAAGAAAGAACATTTAAAAATGTTATTAATAAAATCATTTATACCACATATCAATAATTGTGAATATAATGATATATTAAAAGCAAAGGGTATTTATGTTTGTTATATGATTAATAAATTATTAAATTGTTATTTGGGTAGAACAGAACTGGATGATCGTGATTCTTTTATAAATAAAAGAGTAACAATGCCTGGTGATACCATTTTAGATATAGCAATTAAAAATCATAAAAAGATGTTAAATAATACAAATAAATCATATAAAAAAAGAATGCAAACAAGTAATGAAAATATTAATGTTATTAATACAATAGAAACAAAACCGGTTCTTAGTTCTTTAAAGAAAGCATTGTCAAATGGTGTTAATGATGATATTGGTCAAACAAATTTAGCAATGGTTTTACCAAGATTATCAATAATTCAAACATTAGTATATTTAAGATGTATTAAATCAGCAACAAGTGATGGTTCTATGCAAACATTAGTTCAGCCAAGAATGTTTCATCCAAGTCAAACAGGATTTATAAGCACAACTGAAACGCCAGAACATGCAAAAATTGGATATACAAAACATTTATCATTAACCAGTTCAATTACTGTAGAGGATAAAAATCAAACCATATTATTATATAAAGAAATTATAAATAATAAATTATTTACTCATTTTAATTATATTTCATCATTAAATTTATTAACAAGTTGTAAAATATTTTTAAATGGAAATTGGATTGGTTTTACTAATAAGCCTACTGAATTTTATAACGAAATGAAATTATTGAAGCAAACAAACATTATAGACCAAACAAATGGAATATCATATGATATAAAAAATAATGAAATTAAATTTTATAGTGATTCTGGCAGATTATATAGACCATTGTTAAATGTAAAAGATAATAAATTAATATTAAATGATAAAATGATAGATGATATTTTAAATTCAAAAGTTTCAAAAAATGTTAATAAATGGAATTTATTATTATCAAAATATCCAGAAGCAATTTCAATTGTAGATGTAGAAGAACAAATATTTACATTAATTGCTTCTAATGAAGATAAATTGATTGAAATGAAGAATAGAGAAAAAAATGTATATAAAGATAGTAATGAACCAGTATTAAATAATTATGATGATTCTTGTATTTTAAATTATACATATTGTGAGATTAATCCTGTTTTTACAATGGGTATTATTTCAGGCAGAACAATATTTGCAAATCATAATATGTGTACAAGAAATCTTATGTATTACGCTCAAGCAAAACAAGCAATGGGTATTTATGCTTCTAATTGGAAAAATAGATTGGATATTTCATATATATTATATTATACACAAAATCCATTAGTATATACAAAAATAGATAAATATGTTAAAACGGATATATTACCTGCAGGTGAAAATATTGTTTTATTAATTGATTGCTATACTGGTTCCAATCAAGATGATTCGTTAATTTTTAATGAAACATCATTAAATAGAGGTTTATTCAGAGCTGATGTATTAAAAAAATTTTATAAAAGTATTAAAAAAGATTTAACAACTGCTGAAAATAATTATTTTGGAATACCTGATAAATCTAAATTAGTAGAAAGAAGTAGATATAATTCATATGATAAATTAACTCCAAAGGGTTTTCCCAAAGAAGAAACAGTAATTTATAAAAATGATGCTATTATAGGACAAGTTACACCAATTAAAAATCAAGATGAAGGTAATAATAAAACATTAAAAGATAATTCTGAAATTTATAAAGGAAATTCTCCAATGATTATAGATAAAGTTTATCATGGAATTAAGAATGATGAAGATTATAATATGATTGGTATTAGAGGTAGAATTGAAAAAATACCAAAAATTGGTGATAAATTTTGTTTAGATATTGAAAAAACAGATGTATTAACAATCAATGGTTGGGTTAAATTAAAAGATTTAACTATGAATGATTATATTGCTTCATTGGATAATGGAAAAATTATATATGAAAAACCGAAAGGTATTTATATTATACCATACAATGGAAAAATGCATAAAATTAAAAATGATTTTGTTGATTTAGAAATAACATTAGATCATAAACTATATATTAGAAAAGAGAATAAAGATAATTACGAATTAGTTGATTCATCAAAAGCTTTTGGAACTAAGTATAATATGAGAAAAGATGCTTTATTTGATTATGATGAAGTTAAAATTATTACAAGAAATAAAGTAGATATTAATTACAATAATTATTTAAAATTATTAGCATTGTATATTAATTATGGTAATGTTGGTGATAAGGGAATTATTAATTTTAATTTCAATGATGATAAAATAATTGAATATTTTAAAGAAGTTTTAAAATTATTAAAATTAACAATTAAAAATTATAATAAATCTAAATTTAGAAATAGTGAAAATTTTAAAATTTATAATGAAACATTATATGAATTATTTAATGAAATTGCTGATAATATGGGAAATAAATTAATTCCTAAAGATGTAATTAAATTGAATTCAGTTCAATCTAAAATATTTATTGAAAATTTATTTTACAATACAAATAAAATTTTTACACAATCTCAAGAATTAATTAATGATATTACTATGATATGTATTCATTCTGGTTTAGTATCAGATACTTATTATGATATTAGAAATAATACAAATGTTATACAATTATTAAGTAATGAAAATAATGAAGTCTATATAAATCCAAATGATGAAAGTATGTATGATTTTAATGGATTAGTAGGATGTCTTGAAATATCAAGTCATGTTTTTATGGTTAAACAAAATAATAAATATGTTTGGACTGGTAATTGTTGTTATAGTAGCGATCATGAAGTTATGACTTTTGATGGTTGGAAAAATATTACTGAAATTACTATGCAAGATAAAATAGCGTGCTTAGAAAATGATAATGAAATTATTTATAGAGAACCTAAAGAAGTTATGAGTTATGAATATGATAGTGAAATTCACGGTAAAATGTATGAAGTTAATACTAATAAAGTTAGTCTTCGTGTAACACCAAATCATAGAATGTATGTTGGTGATAGACAAGGAAATAATTATAAAATGGAATTAGCTGAAGATATTTATGGAAAAAGAAGAAAATATAAAAATAATGCTGATAAATATATTTTAAATCAACAAAATTCAATGTTTAAATACAATGATAATAATGAACCAAATGAATTTATATTTAATTATAAAGATAAACAAAAAATAGTTGATTTGAATGCTTGGTGTATTGTATTTGGTATTTGGATTGCTGAAGGTTGGGTTGCCAAAAATAATAATTATGAAAGTTATACAACAACTTTTTCTGTTGATAAAGAAAGAGTTAAAGAAATATTAAAACCTCTATTAATTAAAATGGATTTTAAATATAATAATAAAACAGATGAAGTAGTTTCAGATGAACAATTAAAATGGTCAATTCATGATAAATTTTTAGGAAGTTATTTAATTTCAACAACTATGAAAAAAGCAATTCATAAATTTTTACCTGAATGGACTAAATATTTAACAATGCAACAATGTAAATTATTAATTCATGGAATGATGTTAGGAGACGGTCATATTATTGCTACTGATAAGAATGCTAAATATAATTCTTCTGGTGTTATTTATGATAATAATAATAATCCAATTGATTATAATGATAATATTAGAAAAAAAGAAACACGGAGATATGATACATCTTCATTTCAATTAGTTAAAGATTTTCAACAATTATGTCTTCATGCTGGATATGGTTCAACATATATGACAAGAAATAGAGAAGGTCATTCTCATATTATTAAAACAGGAAGAGGTAAAGGAAAAACAATTTCTTCTAATGAATTAGCATATCGTGTAACAATTGTTGAAACACAAAATAATCCAATTGTTAATAAAAATATGAAAAAAGATGGAACACATCAACAAGATGAATTAATTGATTTTAAAGATAAAGTCTATTGTTGTAGAATGTATGATGATGGAGACAAAAATGAAGGTATTATTTTAATACAAAGAAGAAGTAAAATGGTCTGGTGTGGCAACAGTAGATCGGGTCAGAAGGGAACTATTGGTCTTGTTTTACATGCGTCTAAGATGCCTTTTACTGAAGATGGTATTATTCCGGATATTATTATGAACCCTCATGCTTATCCAACAAGAAGATCATTCGCCCAATTATTGGAAAATGCACTTGGTAAAATTGGAGCAATTAAAGGAATTAAAATAGATGGAACACCATTTAATAATATTGATTTTGAAAAAGATATTATGGAAATTTTAGAAGAATTAGGTTATAATGGTGATTCAACTGAAACATTTTATGATGGTTTTAGTGGAAGAAAAATTGTTAAACCATTAACTGTTGGAATTAATTATTATTTGAGATTAAAACATTTAGTTGATGAAAAAGTGTATTCAAGATCTAATGGAGCTTCTAAACCTGAAACAAGACAACCTTTAGAAGGTAGAAGTAAAGGTGGTGGTGGTCGTTTGGGAGAAATGGAAAGAGATGCTTTAATAGCTCATGGTAATTCATATTTCTTAAAAGAAAGATTAGTTGATATGTCAGATATTTATACAACTCATGTTTGTGATATTTGTGGTTTATTTGCACAAAGAACTAATAAAAAAAATAATAAAATATATCCAACAAAAAATGATTCCTTTGAATGTAATATTTGTAAAAATAAAAATAAAATTTCTCAAATAAAAATACCTTACAGTGCAAAACTATTATTTCAAGAATTAACTTCAATGAATATTGCACCAAGAATTATTACTGATAATCATGTTGATTTAACTAAATATGAATAAGATTAATTTTAAAATATTTTTTATAAATAATATTAATTATTTAATATATAATCACAATAATCATTAAATTCACCATAAAATTTATTTATATTTTTATTTTTTAATTCATAAATACTTGAATTATTTATGTTTTCAATTAAATATAAATCATGTGTTATAATTACAATTGCACCATTAAAATTATTTATACCATTTATCAATCCTTCAATACTCTCAATATCCAAATGATTTGAAGGTTCGTCTAATAAAATTAAATGAGGCTCTAAAATTTGTAATGATGCAAATGATAATCTTGCTTTTTGACCTCCTGATAAATTTTTTATTTTAATTGTTGGATAATCACTTATTTCATTCTTTCTTAATCCTAATTTACCTAATATCCCTCTACACTTTCCACTGTCTATTTCATTATCTAAACTTTGTAAATATTCAATTGGTGTTTTATCCAATGGTAAATTATCTATTATCTCCTTGATAGAAAAAGTATATTAAACTATATGAATATAATCGTCAATACCAACTTCCTTTTTATTTATTATTCATAAATAAGGCGTTCAAGAAGCCAAATTAAGTTATTTAATATATTAAACTCACTTAATCTATTTTTAATATTTTTGGATTGTAAATCTTTTTTCCATTTATTTCTTTTAATTTTATTTTTTTTCTCATAATATTTATTGCTCCATTTATATCCGCATTTATTACTTTTTTATTTCCAGATAAAAACAAACCTCTTTTTATTCTTTTTCCACTATACAATTCTTTTTTACCTATTTCTTCCAGTAATAAAGAATCGCATTTTGATGTATAACTTTCTTCTGTTTTTATAATGTTAAAATAATTTTCTAATTTTTTTATTATTTTTGTATATGGTATTTCACAAAATATTTTATTTGTTTTTTTACCTAAATTTATATTTTGTTTCCAAAATTCATTATAACCTAAAATTATATTTTTTACTTTGTATGTTTCTTTTATTTTTAATAATAAATTATTAATAAAACCTTTTATTTTGTTATTTTTTTTATCCAATAATTTTATTACTTTATCTGTTATTTGAGGTTTATTATTTTTTGAATTAAATGATTTTAATTTATTTATTTTTTTATTATATTCATAACATATTTTATTTAATTTACTACTTCTAAAAATATATTGTTCTCCATTTGGATTATAAATGCTTAATAAATTTTTCATTCCTAAATCAATAGAAACACTATTTTTTTCTGTTAATATTTCTTTTTTTATTTCATCTATTTCTTTTTCATAAACTAATTTTAATTTATAATTGTTATAATAAGGTATTATTTCAAAATATTTTATATTTTTTATATTTTTATTAAGTTTAATGTATAAATAATTTCCTTTAATTAAATTATTCTTATTATAAAATCTATTTTTAGATATTTTTACATAATCTTTATTTTTTTTTATTTTAGTTAAATTATTTTTATAATAAAATTTATTTTTATATTTTTCAACATTATCAATATATTTATTTAAATTATTAAAAAAATAATTTCCAATATTTAATCTAACTTTATTATTTTCTAATTTAAATGAACTTGTATAATAAAATAAATTAAATTTATCTTCTTTTTGTTTATATTTTGGTTTATTTGCTTTTAAACCTTTAGATATTAAAGCATAATAACCTTTATTACAATCATAATATTTATCAATTATATTTAATATAATATCCGCTGGTAATATATCCATTTGTTGTTTTATATACTTATTTTGATACACAATTTTTTTAAATATAAATTGTTGTGATTTCATCACATATTTAGTATCATTTTTATTAATATTTTTTAATAGTAATGTTATTTTATCTTTTAAATCACTAATGTCAATATTAGTTATAATAGTTCTATTATTTCTAACATCTTCAATTAAATTATCATTTAAAATTTTATATTCTTTATGATTAGTAAGATTATCTTTAATTATATCAAAATTTTTTTTATAAAATGATTGTAATATGTTGATAATAACATCATTTAAAAAAATATTTTGATATTTTTTATCAGGAATAGAAATTTTATTTTTTAATTCTTTAATATATTTATTTTTATATATTTCATAATTTTTAGTTGTTATGATAATATTATTTTGTTTTACATCATTAATTAAATATTTAAATATTAATTTATTATTTTCATTAATTATATTTTTATATTTACTAAATATTTCATAATATTTATGATAAATATCTTGAAATGAAGTTATAATATCTTTATTATATTTATTATTTTGATAAAATGTATAAACATCATTATATATATTTTGTTTAAATAATGTAAATATTTTATTATGAAATATACAGGAATTAAATAAATTTTTACTTTCAATTGTCATTAAATCAAAAATTTTATTATATTTAACATCTATATATTGTGTTATTGTTTTTTTCATATATCATATATAATTTATTTATAAAATTATTTATTTAACTATATTTAATTATATTAATTAAATAAAAAAAATAAAAAAGTATATTATTCTTGAATAAAATTTTCAATATCAGATTTATAAATATTAATTTTATTTTGTCTTCTTTTAGAATATAAAGTAGTAGAAAAGATATGCATTAAAGAAATAAGTTCTTCAAATATTTCATTATCATTATCTTCAGAATGTTTATCTTGTATTGTAATAATATTAACATCATATTTTAAAAATAATTCTTTAATAGTTTTAAATGATAATCTTGTTAAACGATCATTGTTAGATATATAAATATTTTTAACTTTATAATTAATAACATCATCTAATAATTTAGAAAAATCTTTTCTATCAAAATTTAATCCAGATGATATGTCAGAATAAATATTAGAAATAGATATATTATTATTTTTACAATATTTTTTAATTTTATCAATTTGTATTTGTAAATCTTTTTTTTGTTTATAAGTAGATACTCTAGAATATATGACATCATTTCTTGTATCACTTTTCATTAATTTAAGAATAGATTGTTTATCATAGTCATAGTATCCATTATCTAATTTTTTACCTTTAATTTTGCCATCTCTATGATAAAGATATAAAGTAGAGCGTGATATATTAAGTAAATTCATAACATCTTTAGCTTTCATATTTAAGATATATAAATTATATAATATATATTTTTTAATATAGTTTAATATACTTTTTTGGATATGATAATAATAACCAACTCTTAATTTATCATTCTTTATTACATAACCACTCTTAGGATTTATTTTTTCAGAACATAATTTAAAAAAACTTGTTTTTCCAATTCCATTTGGACCAACCAAGACTATTCTATTATCAGTTTTAATTGATATATTTAAATTATTAAAAATATCTTTATTGTAACCAAATGATACATCTTCTAATTTTATTACATCATTATTCTTAAATTGTGAAATATTTACAAAATCAATATTAACTAAATATTCTTTTGGTGGTCTATTTACAAAATTCTTTTTAATAAATTCTTGAACTACCTTTTTATCTGTTGATTTCTTTTTCATTTCATCTATTTTTTTTTTAAATTTATTATACTCATTATCCATCTCTTTTTTAGTATTTTTAACAAATTGTTTATAACTAGTATAATCTCCTCTTATTGTATATATTTCATTTCCATTTAACTTTAAATTACCAATATAATATGTAATGTCTGCTATATTATTTACTAAATATATTTGATGTGTTATAACTATCAATGTCTTTTTATAATTTTCTAAATAATTATATAACCATATTGAAGCATTAATATCCAAATGATTTGTTGGTTCATCTAATATTAAAATATTTGGTTTTCTTAATAATGCTCTACCAAGTGCAAGTCTTATTTTCCATCCACCTGATAAATTAATTACTCTATTATTAACATCATTAAAACCCAAACCATTTAATATTTTTAATGCTTCATTCTCATACTTATCAAATTCATTTACATATAAATATTCACTAAATTCATTATATATATTTGTTTCTATATCAGTTAATTCTTCCTTTTCTTCTAATTCTTTTGATTTATTATATATTTCATATAATTTACTATTAGCATTTAATATAAATTCTAAAATACTTATATCTTTATTTTCAATCTCAATATGTTGGTCTAATAATAAAATATCTTCATATTCCTTAATTCTATTGTATAAATAATTTATTAATGTTGTTTTTCCACAACCATTATTACCAATTACACAATATTTTGTTTTTTCATTTATTACAAAATGTGATTTATTTATTAAAGTTTTACCATCTATTAATATTTCAATATCATCAGAAAATAATGTTTTATTCATATTTAATATTTATTATTATATATTTATTAAGGTAATTTTATAAAAAAAATGAAAAAATAAATATATAAGTGTAATAAAAACTGTCAATATCATCAAATGGAAAATTACACTGTTGAAATCAATTTAAAAAGTAAGTATGAAGATGTTGAAAATTTTGAATATGACATACAATTATTATTTAAACAAAACAATATTTTAATAACCTCATTTTTAACTGAATTTAATTATTTTAAGGAAAAATTTATTGATAAATTTGACACATTAAAAAATAAAGATTATTTTGAATTACATGATTGTAATGGTTGTGTTATAATTACAAAAAATGATAATTGTTTAACATTTATTACATCAACTTTTGGTGGATATTGTTATGGAAAAATGAATTTTACAGTTTTAATTACTGATGAACTTTTATCAATGATTGAAACTGTAAAAACAATTAAAAAAATTTAAAATAAATATATTAAATTTTTATAAAACCAAATATTTGTTATTTATTTATTATCTTAAATAAAAATTATGAAACATACAATAATTTATAAGATGTTTATGTTTTATAATTTATTGGAAAATATTTAAATATAATAATAAATTTGTTAATTTATTTAAAATCTTAAAATAGTGAATATTTAAATATAATTTAATAATGAAAAATATGGAAAATAACTATTGGATAGTAAATGATTGGTTAATATTTAAACCATATTTTAATTTTGAAATTACAAATTATTATGATATAATTAATAAACACAATAAAATTATGTTTAGTAATCACAATGAGCCTTTAATAGCATTAAAAAAAAATAATATATATGAATTCGGTATTTTTAAATATAATTTTAATCAAGCAATAAATTTATCAAATAATATTAATTTAATACATTTAACTTTTGGATGGAATTTTAATCAAGAAATAAATTTATTAAATAATATTAATTTAACACATTTAACTTTTGGAGAAAATTTTAATCAAGAAATAGATTTATCAAATAATATAAATTTAACACATTTAACTTTTGGAAGGAATTTTAATAAAAAAATAGA
>Ga0206130_10005874_pt1 | contig 14315 bp, 18 predicted proteins | sample Helgoland_Spring_9_FD_148637 | JGI IMG/M metagenome (GOLD analysis project Ga0206130, IMG submission 148637) | Pelagic subsurface seawater microbial communities from Kabeltonne, Helgoland, North Sea - Helgoland_Spring_Bloom_20160512_1 | ecosystem: Environmental > Aquatic > Marine > Epipelagic ... | reverse complement strand
ATAGAAATAACATATGATAAATTAAATAATAATAATAAATATGATAAAAAGGAATTATCATATATAGAGGATGTAATAGATAATAAAAATGATTTAAAAGAGATAGTATCAGTGGATAAAAAGGATGATGATACAGAAACAGTAGATATGTTTTATGAGGATTTAAAGAAAATGTCAGATAAAAAGGGATTAACAATGGAAACAGTAGATGAAACTAAATATACATTATTTGATGATTTAGAATAAATTATAAAATACATTATTTGATGATTTAGAATAAATTATAAAATACATTATTTGATGATTTAGAATAAATTTTATTTTAATATTTTTTTTATATTATTATGTTATAAAAATAATGAATAATAGTATTGTTATGGATATAATTTTAAGTTTATCTTTAGTATTTATATATTATATTTATACTAAAATAGATAAAGAAGTTGAAGTTATAAAAACAAGAAATATGATAGCAATATTTGTAATAAATATGGTTATATTAAATATAATTAAATTATTATTTTCATGTAATGTTTCACCAATAGATAATAAATGTTCTATACCATTTCATGATAAACCACCATTTTAGAAATGATAATATAATTTTTTAGGAAAGTTTTTCTTTTTAATTCTAAATTCTTTAAAGATTTCATTTTGAATAATATTTAGAGGTAAACAATTATTAGCATATTTTGCGATGGATACATACATATCAAAATTATCATCTAAATAATATAATTCTATATCATTACCTAATGTCATAGAATAAATAAAATCAATTAAATATTGTTTATTAATATAATTTTTATTTTTATTATAATTTAGTTCATTTAGTATAGTTATAGCTAACCGGCACATATCAAAATGATAATTTGGTTTGATATCATATATTTCATTATTATTATTATATAAGAAAGTATCAATAGGATATTTATATTGTCCATCAGCTTCACCATATTTAGAGAAACAATCACTAAAGAATAATTTATTTTTGAATGTAAAAATTGCTCTACCAAAATCTATAATTTTAAATATATATCCATATGTGGGAATTTTAAAATAAATATTATTAAATTTATAATATAAAAAAGGTTTTGAAGTTTTTTGAAACATAATATTATCGATATGTAAATCATTATGTGTAAATTTAAGATATTTTTGTAGATATGCTAATGCGAAAGATACTTGAAATATACAAGATAATATTAATTTATCATCAAAATTTTCATTTAATATTTCAGATAATAATCCATCTAATTTTTCAATGAAAAACATTTGACAAGGAATATTTTTAATAACTGATATATAATCATTATTATCATCATCATAATCAGAATCTTCAGAATTATTATCAGAATCATCCATATAGATATCCATTTTGAATTGTTCACCTAAATTTTTATGAAACCATGCTTCTTCTTTAAAATCATGATAATCTTCGGATATATCATAATTATATTTTTTCATAATACTATTTATAGATCCATAAAATAATGGAAAATTAGGTAAAATATTTTTTTCAGTAATTTCTGAACAGATATATGAAAAAAAGGTATCTATATAAGCAGTATTATTCATATTATTAATTTTTTCAGAAGTATTAGAATTATAATTAGATGGTAACAAAGGATTTCTATAGATTAAATTATTATAGTTATTTTTAATAAAATATAGGGGTTCTAAAATAGGGATAATTTTACAAAAAATTTCTTTATTAATTAATTTATTATCTTTAGAATCATATATAGTTGAATTTAATAAACAATTTGAATGATAATATTTATATTTAATAATATTTAATAAATTATGAATATAATATCTTCTTTTAATATCTATACATTTATGTGATTTTTTAGTATTAAATAAATGAAAATATAATGAATAAATAGGATTATAAAACTGAACACATTTTAAATCAAATAAATCGACACAAGATTTATAAAATTTATTTATTATTTTTTTATCCCAAATATATTTATCAATATATAAATCTAACATAGTTATTAAAAATATCTAGATTTATTTTATTATTTAAACTAATTATTATTATCACTAGAATTATTTAAACCTAATTGTGAGGCAAATTCTTTACCAGTAGTATTCATAAAATTCAATGCTTCTTTTAAACATTTTTCATTTAAATAAACATTTTTTTTAGGATGTGCTTGTTTATATAGAATCATAATATCTATAATATGTTCGAATTGTTCTTGATTTAAATTTTCAAACATTATTTTATTTTATTTTATATATTGATATTATTTTTAAATGATTATATGTTTTTATAATTTAAAAAAATTATGTTAATATTATATATGGAAATACAATTAAGAAAGTTTGATATGAATGAAATTAAGGATGATAAAGTAGTAGTATTAATAGGTAAGAGAGATACTGGTAAATCATTTTTATGTAAAGATATATTATATCATCATAAAAATATACCGGTGGGACAAGTAATATCAGGAACAGAGGGAGCAAATCAATTTTATAGTAAAATAATACCAAAATTATTTATTCATGGGGAATTCGATACACAAATTGTTCAAAATATGATAAAAAGACAAAAAACATTAATTGAGAAAATAAATGAAGGTGATTCAGGTATAGATCCAAGAGTATTTTTAATATTAGATGATTGTTTATATGATAATTCTTGGGCAAAAGATAAATTTATGAGATCAGTATTTATGAATGGTCGTCATTATAAAATATTATTTTTATTGACAATGCAATTTGCTTTAGGTATTCCTCCTAATTTAAGAACAAATATTGATTATGTATTTATTTTAAGAGAAAATTATGTTAGTAATAGAAAAAGATTATATGATCATTATGCTGGTATGTTTCCATCATTTGAAATGTTTTGTCAAATTATGGATCAATGTACTGAAAATTATGAATGTTTAGTTATTAATAATAATGCTAAATCTAATAAATTAACAGATCAAGTATTTTGGTATAAAGCAGAACCACACGATGATTTTAAAATAGGAGCACCCGGTTTCTGGGAATATTCAGAAAAAAATTTAAGACAAAATGGTAATAATGAATATGAAGGTGGAGGAGGATATAAAAATAAAGTAAATGTTAATAAATTATATTAAAGTTCTTGATATCCTGGTTTTAAAGTTCCATCACAATGTTTAATAGCAGGGAATCCTTTTACTTCTGGTGGACACGCACTTTTATCTTTAGCACAATCTACATATGTATAATCTATCCCTTTATCTGCCATATATTTCTTCTGTTTTTTAGTCCAACCACACCAATCTGCCCCATATACAATAGGTTTACAATTATTATTATTATTTTTAACAGAATTATTATTATTTCTACCAACAGAATTATTATTATTTCTACCAACAGAATTATTATTATTTCTACCAACAGAATTATTTGAATTTTTTCCAGCAGCATTATTATTATTTCTGTTACCTGTTACAAATTGAGAAGGACCATCACCAGGGATATAATTTACAACATCTTTAAGATTTGTTAATCCAAAACTTTTAAGTGTAGAATAATCATTTTGTAATGTTTTTGGTACCTCTCTACCTAATGGTCCTTTAGCACTAACATACATTTTTTCATCCGAATATCCTTGTAATGATTTACCATTACTATTACTATTACCTAATCCATTAACAGATCCAGCATCACACGTACCTTTCGCACAATTAGTTGGATTATTCTTATCACATCCTCTACCACAACCTATTGATGAAACTACTTTACTACCATTATTATTACCATTACCACATGATTGTCCTTCTACTAATTTACTAAACATTTTTGTGTTACAATCTATCAATACAAATCCTACTAATACAATTAAAAAAAGTAATAAATAATTTTTATTTATTTTTTTAAAAAAATTATTAAAGTTCATTTATAATATAATAAATATATTTTTTTATATTTAATTTAATAAATTAATTTAATAAATTAAATCGTCTAATTTCCAATATTCATATTTTCCATTTATAAATCTTTTTAATATAAATGGTATTTTTTTCTCTTTCAATTCTTCTAATGCTATATCATAAATATTATCATAATTTTCATAATCCTTTATTAAAGGTAAACATCCAGATTCTAATTGTTCACACCTTTTAGATAATATTTTTGTTTTCTCATATTTACTTAATATATTATTTGTTTTATTGTTTTTTAATAAATTTTTATAATTTGCATTAAATACATTAATATCTTCTATATCATCTATTATTTCTTTACTTATATCTATAGGTTCATCATCATCATCATCAGTATTTTCTTCTAAATCAGGTTCAGGTTCATCTATTATTTCTTCTTGTACATCTATAACATCTTCTTCATCCGACATTATATATTTACTATATTTATATTTTATAAAAAAAAAATTAAATTTCAAATTTATATTTATCTTTATTTATCTTTATTTATCTTTATTTATCTTTATTTATCTTTATTTATTTGTCCATTTTTGTCCACAATAATTACAACTATATATATATTTCATATTATCTTTATCATATTTAATATATACAATATCTGATTTAATATCTTCTAATATAGATTTACATAATGTATTTGGACATTTTACATTTTGACTTTGAATATGTGGTAATGTTAAATCATAATTAATAAATTTATTATTATTTATACTTTCACTTAAATCAATATTAAAATCATTATCATAAATTAAATCTTCCATATATTCTTCAGTATTTTCACATGCTTTACAGAATAAATATAATTTTTTTGTATCTTTATTTAAATATATATACATAGAATTATTACAATTATCACAAAATTTATTCTCCATATTTATATATAAATATTATTATAAATTAATTATTAAGTATTTTCAAATTTATTTTATTTAAGAAAATAGAAAATAATGACATTAATTCATCAAAATCTATTAAATATTTAATACAATATATAGAAATTATAATTTTTTTCTTTTTTATATCTTTATATTTTAAAATATTATTATAAATATTCATATAATTATCATTAAAACTTTTTATAATAATATCTTTAAAAATCATAAAATCAGATGGTGTATCAAAATAATTTTTAATTAATAATGTATTAATATTTTCAAAAAATATTACATCATTATAATTATTTATTAATTCTAATTGATATTTATTATTTCTATTAAATCCAGGTTCATTTAATAATGGATCACTATCTAATAATGATTGTAATGATAATAATACAGTAGAAATATCCATTACTGTTGTCCATTTAGGACCACTCCATGTTCCTAATATAGATAAACATACTTTACCATATCCTGATTTATGTCCTTTAACATACATATTTGGATGAATTCTTACATTAGATCTTGATACATATGCTACATCTGGTGGTGAATAAGGATAATTTTTAGGAAAATTAATATAATAAAAAAAATATCCACCCTCATATAAACTTCCTTTAGGACCTATTATTAATGCCTTTGCTTTTAACATATTCTCTTCATCAAACTCTATATATATCCCTAATTTATTTAATTCATTATGTTCTATTGATTTTATATCTTTATTAATAATTCTTTTTATCGATTTACTCATTAATTAATTATATTATAATTATTGTATTATACTTAAATATAATTAAATTTGATTATATACAATTCTATTTATAAATATAATAAAAATATAATTATAAAAAATATATATAAAAATAAATTTGATAAATAAATATATTTGGATATTTATATTAAAAAAAAATGTATAGTAATATTATTGATTTTCTTAAAGATAAAAGAAGAATTGATAATGGTTCAATGACACACGCTATTCATCATGGTGAACCGTCTTTAAGAGGTTCTTATAATGTTAATATATCTGACATACCTAAATTATATGATCTTATAGCAGAAATTAAATCAAATAATGGTAAATTATCAGTTTTAGAAAGAGTAGGAGATATTTGTCCATTAATTATAGATTTAGATTTTAAATATTCTAATGATATTGAATATAGACAATATACTCCTACTACATTAGAAAAACTATCAATATATATATTTAAAAAAATTAAAGAATTTTATACTATTAATGATGATAATCAATCACATATATGGATTATGGAAAAAGAAAATATTTTACCTTGTGATAAAGATGGATATGTAAAAAAAGATGGTATTCATATCCTTTTCCCTAATATTATTTCTGATAAAAAAACTTATATTAAATTAATTCAAAGTATTATTAATGACGCTGATTGTGTTAATAAATTATTTAAAGATACTTGTATAGGTGAATCTTCTAATCCTATAAATGAAATTTTTGATACACATATATATAATCCAGGTAATTGGTATGTATATGGTTGTGGTAAACCTAATGAAATAACTTATGAATTAACTCATATATTTAAAATAAATGATGATAATATAAATAAATTATCTATAGATATTTATTTAGAAAATCCTAGAGAAATTATGAATAAAAATAGTGTTCAATTACATAGAAATGATAATATACAATATATTGGTCCAGAAATACTTAAAAAGAAACCAACTATTAATAATGTGAATAATAATAATAGTATTAATATTGACGATATAGAAAATATAGAAAATTATCGTAAAATTATGAAAGAAGAATTAGATTATGCTAAGAAATTATCTGGTATTCTCTCTACAGAAAGATCAAAAGATTATAAAACTTGGATTGATGTTGGTTATTGCTTACATAGTATCTCTCCTAATCATTTATTTAAATCATGGGTTGTATTCAGTAAGAAATGGCACGGATTTTGTAATCAAGATGAATGTGAGAAACTATGGGAATATATGAATAATACTAGTAATCAACAATATACTATGGGAACATTAGTATATTGGGCAAAACAAGATAATTATGATAAATTTATTGAAATTCAAAAAGAATCACTTATTAAATTAGTTGAAAAATCATTAGTTGGTGAAAAATCTTGTGGTGCACACGCAGATGTAGCAAATATTATATTTAAATATTATAAAGATTTATTTGTATGTGCTGGATTAAAAGATAATGTATGGTTTTATTTTAATGAACAAACTGGTAGATGGCAAGAAACAGAAAATGGTCATGAATTAAGAAAGAGATTATCTTATGATATTATTGGTATATTTGAACATTATAGTAAATTTTATAAAGATAAAAGAGGCGACGATCCTGAATCTGAAGCATATGAAATTAATGATAGAAAACATACTAATTGTCTGAAAAATATGATTAAATTAAAAGATTCAAGTTATAAAGATAAAATTATGAAAGAATGTAAAGAAAAATTCTATGATGATAAATTTATGGATAAACTAAATGGTAAGAAAAATCTAATTGGTTTTGATAATGGTGTTGTAGATTTACAATCAGAATATTTTAATTATGAAGGTAATATTAAAAAAGAAATTATCTTTAGACAAGGACGCCCTGATGATTATGTTAGTCTATCTGTAGGTTATTCATTACCTGTTGATAAAAAAGATTTACCTATTAATATCGATGAAATTAAAAATGATATTATCCATATTAATGGATATAAAGAATTAAATGACGATTTAGATGATTTTATTAAAAAAGTATTACCTAATGATGAAATTCGTGATTATACTTTACGATTCTTATCTAGTTGTTTAAGTGGTGAAGTCAGAGAAGAAAAATTCTATTTTTGGACTGGTTCCGGTAGTAATGGTAAATCTAAAATTACTGAACTTATTGATCATACTCTTGGTGATTATAGTAAACCTATGGACGTTTCATATTTAACTAGTAAAAGAGGTAGTTCTTCTAGTGCTTCTCCAGAATTAGAAGCTATTAGATATGCTAGATTTGTATCTATGTCTGAACCTGAAAAAGATGACCAAATATATGTTGGTAAACTAAAACAAATTACTGGTGGTGATAAATTAACTAGCAGAGCATTATTTAAAAATACTACTGAATTTAAACCACAATTTAAAATTATTCTTATGTGTAATGATTTACCTAAACTCGCTGGTAATGATGGTGGTGTTGCTAGAAGAATTGAAGTTGTGGATTTCATCTCTAAATTTACTAATAATCCTAGACCTTCTAATCTAAATCCTCATCAATATTTAGCAGATTTACAATTAGGCGAAAAACTTAAACAATGGAATATCCTATTCATGATTAAATTATTAGATTATTATAAATTATATGATAAAGAAGGCACTAAATCACCAGCATCAGTAACTGCCGCTACTTCAGTATATATCACAGAAAATGATACTATTCAAAAATGGATTGCTGAAGATTTAGTCGACTCTGATAATGTTACCCCATTAGATGATTTAATGGATAATCTTAAATCTTGGTGTGATGATACAGGATATGATTACAAAAAAATTGTTAAAAAAGATGTATTTAATGCATTGTGTAAATCACAAGAAAAAACTAAATATGGTCAACCAGTATTCGGTAAAAATAAAAAAGAAGAAGCACCTAACGGAACTACTAGATGTCCTAAATTTAACTTTCGTCAAGTGGATGATGAAGTTGATGACGATTAAAATGTTCTACTGTTTGATTATATCCCTCATTTAATATTTTATTTTTTATTTCATTATCTAATATAAATTTAGTTGTATTTATATTTAATTTTGATAAATCTATTTTTATATTTTTTATATCATATTTTCTTGTCAATATATTCGGATCATACATTTTCCATCCTGATTGAAAATAATCATATACATTATTTATTTTTTTATTTATTTTATTTGATTTAATATCTATACATATATAATTATCAGAATCATTTATTTCATTAGGACAATTACCACATAATCCTCCATCTAAATATAAATTATTTTTATATTTTATTGGTTTTATTAATATAGGTATTGCTGTAGTCATTTGTATTAATTTTAATATATTCATTTTTGGATTATTAATATGATCTATATATTCTATAGTTTGTTTTGATATATTAATTACTTTTACTATAATATGAATATTAGTTAATTTAAATAATTTTAATAATGACATTTTATCTACATAAAAATTATCTATTAATAATTTTTTAATATGTATATGAAATCTATTATAATTTACAAAACCATAATTATTAATAAAATTTTTTATAGATATATCATTTATATTTAATAATTCTTCAAAATTAAAATTAAATAATTCATTTTCTATTAAATTAAAATTAAAATTAAATATAATTAATGTTAATATTAAAATATAACTAGCAGATACACATATTATTTTTTTAATATTTTTAAATTTTTCATCAATATATTTATTTTCTATTAAATATTTTATAGAACCTATAAAAGATATCCCTTTTGTAGATCCACCAGATAATATTAGTGTATCAATATCCATATTATTTTATTAATTATATATTATGAGTTCTTTAAACATAAATACATTATTTGAAGAAATGGATCAAAAAGTTTTAAATAGATTAAAAATGTTTGATAATATACTAGTTCAAATACATAATAAAATTAAATATCAATCTAAAAATAAAACATTTTATTGTACTTTTAATATACCTGAATTTTTAATTGGTAAACCAATTTATAAAGTTGACGATTTAAGAAAATATTTAATTGATTCTTTAAAAAGAGACAAATTTGATGTATTATATTTACACCCTAATTTATTATTTATTTCTTGGGAAAGAAATAAAAATAATAAAAGAAATATTAAAAAAATAATTCCAAATAATAATAATAATAATTTTAAAAAAATAGATGATTATAATCCAACTGGTAATCTATTATATAATGATAATATTTTATCTAATATTAATAATAAATTTACCTAATAAAAAAAATATTAATCCATAAAATATTTCAGCAATAGAACCATGCCACATATGTTTTTTTGAATTATTTATTCCAAAATATTTATCTATATTATTTAAATATTTATTATCATCATATCCTACTATATAATCTTTATTATATATATCTTTATCTAAACAACCACCAATATATTTTATAACTATATCTTCATTTTTATCTAAATACATCTCAAATAATTCCCATAATATAAAAATTGTAAATATTAATAAATAATATTCTGAAAAAAATAATCCTAATCCAAAAAAAGTAAAATATTTACTTATTAATATCCCATTATATTCATATCTATAACAATATCCTTTATCTTTATTATCATTACAAGGACATATTATTGTATTTAAATATAAATTAAATATAATTAAAATATATAATAAAATTAATATATATATTTTATTCATTATATATATTAATATTAATATTAATATTATATTATTTTAATAAGAATCTTTACCCATTTTAAATATATAATCAATTATTAATAAAATAAATATACAAGTCATTAAATATATAATAATATCATTCATATCTTTAGATCCATTATTATTATTGTCAAATCCTTCTACAACATGATATTGTTGATTATTAATATCTTTAAATCTTTCTTCAATATATTTTTTATATTCTTCAACTTCTTTTTCTAAATGTTTAGTATATTCTTTTAATTCTTTAAATTGTTCTTCTAAAATATTTTTACCAGTAGAGATGTTTCCAGTAGGAACATTTACATTATTAATTGGAGATACATCTGGTATTTTTAAATCATTACTATCATTATTATTTACAACATTATTATTTACAACATTATTATTATTATTGTTGTTATTATTATTATCAAAACATTGTGAGAGTAAAGCAACCATTTAATATATATATATATATTTTTTTTTTATTTTATAAAATATATGTATTTATTTGATTACTTGACTAATAATTATTTATTTATGAGTGGAGCATTTTTATTAAATATGTTTGGTGGTAGAATGTTATTTCAAGACATACAACCACATTTACATAACAAATTTTATTTAAAACATTTATTTATATTTTGTTTATTTTTTATTGCCACTAAAGATATAAATTTATCATTAATTTTAATTGTAATTTATGTAATTTTTATACAATTTATAAATGAATTTAAAAAAGAAGAAGATGAAAAAAATAATAATAATTCTACACAAGATAAAGTAAATACTGCTATAGATTTGTTAAATGATGTTAAAACTAGATTATAAATTTAATGTAATTCCTTTAGTAGAATTTCTATCACTATCACCACTCATAACTGATAAATTATCTAAATCTGGTATTGCATTTGGTTGTAAATTTAAATTTTTTATTACTTCATCTATATCTCCAACTGGACCATCCATATCTGGTCTTTGTTGTTGATAATTATTTTTTGTTAAATCAGGCATACCTTGTGATTGTTGCATATTTGGTTGTTGCTGTGGTATATTCATACCTGGTTGCGCCATAGATCCCACTGCTGCTTTGGCAAATTGTTTCATTAAATCTGGATTTTGTTTCATAATATCACCCATATTAGGCATTGATGATTTAAACATTGTATTTGATAAATGAAACATAAATGCTGAACCACCTAACATCATTACTAATTTTAATTCAGGTGCTATTTCACCACCACCTCCATATTTATCATATAATTGCTCAAATACCTCGTCAAAATCTTCTATACTCTCATTAACTGATTCTGACCAACCATCTAATTTAACATCAAATGGATCGAATTTACTATTCAAAAACTCAGCACCTGATACCGCTGCCATTAATATCTTTCTTTGAAATTTTACAGAATTAGTAGTATCCCTCTGTTTTTTTAATTTAATATATTCATTCCTCATATCATCCAAATTAGAATTCATATTATAATTCATTGATGTTCTTACACCCTGATTATTTAATTTACTAAATTTATATAATAAATCTATTTTTTCATTCTTAATATCTGTTTGTGATAATACATGAATAGGTTTATATTCTTCCGGTATAACATTATTCATTATAGGATCATTTATCGGATCTATAGATATCTTTTTTTCCTCTGTATTATTATTATTATTATTATTATTATTATTATTATTATCATCTGATTTAAAAAATGAATATTCTTCTGATTTATTAGATTGACCACCATCAGATTCATAACCCTGATTCGATTTAGGTGAATTATTATTACTCCCTGAATTTACTAATAAATCAATCCCTATCGCCCCACCATTACTACTACTTGTTAAATCCGTATTAATATTCTTAAAATCTTCATCTAAATTAATATCTAATTTCTCCATATATTAATATACTAAAAATATTATTATATTTAATACGCATTACTTTAAATATTTAAAACATCCCCTACATTTTGTGGCAATTCATCTATCTTTATCTTATAATGTTCCTCTAATTCATTTAAATATTCTGCTTCTCTATTATTTATTAAATTAATAGCTACCCCCTTTCTACCATATCTACCTGATCTACCAATTCTATGTATATATGTTTCCTTTGATTTAGGTAAATCAAAATTAATTACTAAATTTAATTGCTGAACATCTATCCCTCTTGCTAATAAATCCGTTGATATTAATATCCTTGTTTTACCATTCTTAAAATTTAATAATTTATTCTCTCTCTCATCCTTCGTTACCTCTCCATGTATATAATCCACTGGATAATCATTCTCTAATAATTTATCATATAATTGCATTAATTTATTTTTATAATTTACATATATTATACATTGCGATATATTTAATAAATTATATATATCTATTAATGTATCATACTTCCATTCCTCATTTATTAATACTTTATATTGCTTGATACCATCTAATGTTACATTCTTATTCTCCACTAATAGTGACTCAGGATTATTTAAAAATCTATTACTTAATTCAACTGTCTCCTCCGTCCTTGTAGCACTAAATAAACATATCTGTGTATCCTTCGATATATATCTAATTATCCCATATATCGTATCCTGAAAACCATATGATAACATCTCGTCTGCTTCATCAAATATTAATAATTTAATATCATTTGTATATAAATATCTTTTACTAATCATATCCAATACCCTCCCAGGTGTACCAACTATTACTTGTGGTTCCTTCGATAATTCTTTCTTACATTCTTGTAAACTAGTCTTACCAACTACTTTCATTATACTAATATCCATATATTGACTTAATGCCTTTATTACTTCATAATTCTGATTTACTAACTCATATGTCGGATTTAATATCAATATTTGCGTTTTTTTTATATTCTCATCTAATATATTTAATGCACCTATAGAAAATGCCCCTGTTTTCCCTGTACCTGATTGAGCTTGCGCTAATAAATCTTTTTTAGAATTTATAATCGGTAACGCCTTAACCTGTATATCTGACGGATTCTCAAATCCATGGGAATATATCCCTCTTAATAAATTATCCTTTAAATTAAAATCATCAAATGTTGTCATCCTTATATATATTTATTAATAATTAATCTTTAATATTTAACATTTTTTTTACCCCATTTATATCTGCACCCTTTAATGTATTAATACATTCCTTATTCTTTAATAAATAAAATGATGGTACTGATTTTACCTTGAATATATCACATATTTCTGAATTATTATCATTATCTATCTGTATTTTACATATCTCTACTAAATCAGTATTTAATTTATTATATAATTCTTCTAATTGAGGATATATCTTCTTACATGGTCCACACCAACTTGCTGTAAAAAATAATAATATATATTTATCACTATCTATATATCTCTTAAATTCATTAAAACCATCTATTAATTTCATTTTTATATATTATATTTTTTATTCACATAATTAACTCACTTCTTATAGGATGTTTATTTGATAAATATCTTATCTTAAATAATAAATTCCTTTGTAATCCAACCAATGTCAATCCCAATATTAAATCTATCATTTTTATATATGTCTTATTCAATTTAAAATATTTAATATAATTTTTAACTAAATATTTATGAAATATATATACTAATACTCCCAATAATATTATATGTATTATTATCATAATAAATACTTCATACTCCTCCATTTCATCTAATTTATGATCCACATAAAATAAATGATCTATAAATGGTGCCACAAATAATAATATTATCGTCGATATCACCAAAAAAACTAATATTGATAAAAAAAAATTAAACATTATTTATATTATATATATATATTTTTTATTCATTATCACTATCACTACTTGAACTTATATACGAATACTCCTCCTCTAATTTTATCATTCTCTCATCCTCTAAATATAATGATTCTATATATTCATTCCTATCATTATTTATATAATCATACTCTATTTTAAAATCATTTTTATTATCCCTAAATCCACTTGGTTTTAATGGTCTTAAATGTTGGAAATCCTCATTATTTACTACATATTTCATATGATCTTCTCCATATTTATTATCTAAATCTTT
>Ga0206130_10005866_pt1 | contig 14332 bp, 23 predicted proteins | sample Helgoland_Spring_9_FD_148637 | JGI IMG/M metagenome (GOLD analysis project Ga0206130, IMG submission 148637) | Pelagic subsurface seawater microbial communities from Kabeltonne, Helgoland, North Sea - Helgoland_Spring_Bloom_20160512_1 | ecosystem: Environmental > Aquatic > Marine > Epipelagic ... | reverse complement strand
GAATTAGAAATATACATAAACCTTGAAAACGCTAACCCAAGCGTAATTGCGCATGAAGTTTTTCATGTTTACTTTCACAAGGTTGCAAATAGCAATGTAGAGCTAGCAGAGGAAATGTCTCAAAGCATATCCAAAGCACTTAAAAAAGGAACTAAACAAGAAAAAGCTTTAGCAAAAAAACTTGATTTATTTACTTCTCAATACAGTGATAACGCTAGACCAGAAGAATTTCTTGCCGAACTTGCTGGTATTTTAAGCGATAATATTGATGCTATTACACCAACTAAGGTTCAAGAAATTGTAAGGATAATAAAAGACCTTCTATACAAGTCTCTTAAGTATATCGGCATAGAAGATAATATCATAACAGATTTATTTGACACTGGAATTTCCGAAAGAGAAGACGCTCAAACTTATATAGACTTTATTCGTTCTTTTGCTAATTCAATGAACTCTTATGCATTTCAGTATAAGAATGTATATCCAACAGAAGAAACTTTTGCTGGTCCCGCCTATATGTCTGATATGACATCTAAAAGCTCATTGTTAGATGGAAGAAAAGAATCTTACGAAACTAAGGTTGGGACCACAGATACCACCCTTTCTTATGAATACCTAGAAGATAGTGTAGGTAGAGAGCTTTTAGAAAAGGGATACATAACTACCAATCACAAGCTTTCGGAGTACGAAAACAAGGCAGTAGTTCTTCATCAACCAGACAGAGCATTTACAGGCGTTATTAAATATAAATCTGTTGCTCCTGACGGAACGGTTCGTGAAGAAGTTATAGCAAAAGGACACGGAGGCATGTATTACCCTATGAGATTCTTTGAAGAGAATTATGTGTGGGCTTCAACAGAAGTTGCCGCTAAAGGAATGGCGGATAAACTTAACGCATCTGTTAAAGTAAACGGAGGCAAGGGTTATTTGGTTTTAGTTATTGGAAAACAAGACAAAACTTTTTCTTCTTCTGTTAATATAAATGGAGTTACAAGTGTAGTTAGTTCTTTAACAAGTCTTCCAGAATTTGGATTATCCGAGTCTGAATTTCTTAAAATGTTAAAGGAGTCCGTATCAGAATCTGTTGGGACTGGCGGAAACGCAAAAGCAAAAAGAATTAAAAAATATCTTCTTCAGCAAACAGACATCAAAAAAGCAATGGCTGCTTTTCAGTTGCTGATGAATCCAGAGGTAACTACTTTTGACCAAAGAAAATCCATACTAACTAAAACTAATGGCAAAGGATTTATATCTAAACTCAACAAACACATCAAGTCAAAAGGCACTGACACTATAAACGCATGGAACTCTCTTATGGGTTCAGAATCTGTGTTTACAAAAAAGGGGACAATGAATATTACTCAATCAATGAGTATATCTAAACTTGAGGAAGGCTTTTTAAAGATGATAAACGAACCCGTAATTAGCGGTCCTCAGCTTACAGGTATGGCACATATGGTTATTGAGGTTGAAGGAGAGGTTGAGGCTTTTAGAACAGATAGAAAGTCAGATTCTCACCACGGTTCTTATCCGTTTGCAATCAGAGCTAAAAACGATGGAGCCGTTAAAATGAGGCTTTTCTCGCAAAACGAAAGAACATTTAATGGCAAGTCTGTTTATGATGCTAATAAAGGAACCGAATTTACACACATAGATACATCTTCAATAAACAACATAGAGGAACTGATAAAAGCTAAAACACTTAACAGCAAACTAAGCAATACAGTATTGCCTCCAACCTCTGGAACCAGTGAGTCTGTAATATTAAATCCTACAGCAGCTACGAAAAAAGCATTAAACAAACAGGTTCCTATAAACAAGAAGTCTAGAAAAAATCAAGAAGAGCAATACGAGGCTATTAAAAAGATGACTCCAGAGCAGTTTAAAGAGTACTTTATAAAAGAAAAAGCTCGCTCTAAGGCTCAGTCTATGTCTCAGAATGATATATCTGTTTTCGGAAGAAAATTTACATATCCTCAAAGAAACAAGATAACGCAAGACATGCTGACAAAGCCTTTCAATGAACAGGGCGGTCAAATGACTTTTATTGAATACGGAAAGTCTGAGTATCTAAAAGAGTATGTTAAGGCTCAAGAGCAGATTGAAAAACGAGGAGGAAAAATGGAATCTAAATCATCTTTAGCTGACGAGCAATCGCTAATTGATGAAAAAATTAATAAAAATCTTAACGAGTCTGAAAAGCCTAATTTATTTTCTAGACTAAAATCACGCAAAGGTCTTAGTGATATGTTTGAAGCCCTTGGTGGTTTTGCAGAGGAAAAAGGATTGGTTTTCACAGAGACACAGAAGAAGGTACGGACCTTCCTTGAGTCTATGAACAGTCAGTTGTCTTTCTCGGCGTTAGCAGTTAGAAAGCACGCCGCCAGACTAAGAAAGCTTACTAAGACTCCAGAGGCTTTGGCTGAGGTTCGTGCATACATTACTGAGGCTAACCCAGAGGCGAAGCAAGCAATAGCGGAAAGAATTGAGAAGATGCCTAAAGGCGATGCTATTATCGCAACCGCAGACTCAATGAGAGCTATGATAGATAATCTGTCCCAGGTGTTCCTGGACAACCCTATGTTTGATAGCTTGCCAGAGAGAGCCTTTAAGGAAGTACAGTCTTACAAGTCCAAGGAAGGTAAGACTATGTACCGTGTAGTGAATACCAAGACAGGTGGAATCATTGATGCGGACCTAACCAAAGCGGCTGCGGAGAAAGTTGCTGATGCTCCTTCTATTAAGGATTCTATCAGAGCTAACCTAGGAAGCTATTTACATACATCCTACCGCTTCTTCTCATCTAAAGAGTATAAGATTACAGACAAGGCTAAAAGAAAGGCTTACGAGGCAGAATACGAGGTCGCTAAAATGAATGAGTTTAAGAAGCTCATCAAGGAAGGCAAGACCCAAGAGGAAGCCTTAGACATTCTAAAGCAACCAGAAACAATAAACAGACTTATTGGCGAGGCTACAGAGTCTATCAACAAGTACGTTTCAGAGATTGAAGCTATGCGTGAGGACCCAGACTTTGTCTTTACAGGATTGTCTGCCAACTCAATAAAGATTCCTAAGACTGCTCTTCAGCAGAAGAAAGGTATCCCAGAGCATATCGCAGAACTATTAGGAAGAGAGAAAGACCCTGTCAACTCTTTTATTGATACGGCTATGGTTATGCATAAGACTATCTTTAAGACTCAGATGGTCAAGAAGATATCTGATGCTTTCGGTGGTGACTTCGTTAAGGATGAGGTTACAGACGCTGAACTAAATAGTGGAAACTGGAAGAAGGTTAAGGACCAATACTCTCCTATTAATGGCAAGTACGTTAAGACTGAAATCTTTGAAATGCTACAGAGCAAGCCGTTACTACAAGCTGAGAACGCAGTACTGAATGCTTACTTCAAGGGACTCAAGGTGATGCGTAAGTCTAAGGTTGTATGGAACCTTCCTACTTGGAGAAAGAACCTTACTGGTGGTATGTTCTTCATTGCTGCTAACGGTGTGTTGAACCCTGCTTTCCTAAAAGACTTCAAGAACAGAATTGACAGAACCAGAAAAGGTGAAGCAAACCCAGAGATTGAGAGTCTGTTAAAGGAGATGTCTGAGCTTGGTTTGATTGGAGCTGATGTTAACGCGGGTCTGATTGATGTAAACGATGCGGCTATGAACGTGTTGTTTGATGAAGACTTTAACGGAGCTGAGGCTCACCTCAAGAAGGTTTGGACCAAGGTTAAGAACACTGATGCTAAACTTGCAGAGAAGTACGCTGCCATTGATGATTACACTAAGCTTATCATCTATCGTGTAGAGCGTGAGTCTTTTGCTAAGAAACTCTACGGTAAGGATTACGCTAGCCTGACTGAAGCACAACAGACTAAGGTTCGTGATGAAGCTGGTGAATTCGTTAAACAGAACACACCTACCTTCTCAAGACTACCGAAGTGGTACATCAACTCATTCTCTAAAGTTCCTTTAGGTGACTTCTTAGGGTTTAAGCTTGAGTCTTGGAGAAGTATCACAGCTAACCTTAGAAACGCTACAGCAGACATTAAGAAGTCTTCTGACCAGAGTCTGTCTGAAGTTCAGAGAAAAGAATATTTAGCGGCTGGTCGCAGAAGAATGATGGGTAGTATTGCTACTCTTGGAGCAAGAGCGGTTGTCCCCGTGATACTAACCTCTATGTTCCTGGGCGATGACGATGAAGAAATAGCAGAAGACGCTTTGGCTATCAGACCAGACTGGATGGAAGGCCATAGTCTAATCGTTAAGAATATTTCTGATGACGGAGTCGTTTCTGTATACAACTATAGTATGGAAGACCCTTATGGAGAGATATCTGATGCCCTGATGGGTGACCTGACGGGATTCGCAGACTTCATGAGTCCGAACATGTTCGTTAAGCTTGCGGTACACCTGACGGAAGGAAGAGATGCTTACGGTAGAGATTTGTATGACAAGTCTGACCCAGCAACCGCTAAGTTTGCTAAGATTATGGGGTACACTACCAAGTCTATGATTATGCCTCCTTCATTGGTGTCAACGGCAAAGTACCAAGAGAATCAGATGCTTATCAGAGATTACAAGTATAATCTAGGTCAGCAGTTCTACTTTACTGCGCGTGAATACACGAAGGGCAAACCTTATAACGAGCTAAAAGGCAGAGCCAGAACAAACAGACTTGAAGCACTTGACGATGTAAAGAAGATGTATGATTCTGTTTTACGGGTTGCGCAACACAAAGGAAACGCATCTATGATGGTTAACGCGAACAAAGTCCTCAACAGATTTAATAAGATTGAAAGAGCGTATATTCGTGGTGGATTTTTAATTGAAGAATAAATAAACAAACGATGAAAAAACTAATAACAAAAATTATGAGCTTTAAGGAAATTTTTAAAACAGACAATAGCTATAACGAGAAGACTATCATTGGCTTCTTATCCTTTGCGGTAATGGTGATTGTGATGATTGCAGATGTGATGAGTGGATTTTGGGGTAAAGACCTACCCATTAATGAATTCACCTACAACTCTTTCGTAATAGTAACTCTTGGTAGCTTTGGCATCGCGGGCTTGGAAAAATTTGCTACGAAGAAAGAAGGATAATGAAATGGCTGGCACAATTAAGTCTGATTCTGTTATTAAGCAGTTGCAGCGCGCAATGGCACTTGAAAAAAGCGGTACAGAAAGACCCAATGATTCTGAAAAAGGATACGTTGGTTGTACAGGACACGCTTGTAGTCCCGCCTGTGGTTTTGAAGGATACTGTGACTTTGAGGCAACACGATACTATAACAATAACGAAGGACAGACTCAGAGTCAAAATAGTAAAGGTGAACGACACTCTTATTATAGACGCGAAATGCGACTCGGATACGATAGTTCGGACTATTGAAGTTCCATACGACAAGGTTGTTTATGTTGAAAAGGAATCAGTTTGGGATAAAATTAAGAACCTTGCTATATACATGGCGTTAGCGTTCTTAGTGTTTAAAATAATCATGAAACAATTTGAGAAATAAGCAAGAGAAGAAGTGGTGTTCAACAAGACCTGTTGAATGCGATGGTAAATGTTGTTACGCAAAAAAGAAGAATAAAAAAGGGGGCAAATAGCCCCCTTCTTATTACCAAACCAATTCTCGTCTTTCCGAGATGTCATATTTATTATGCTCTTCAAACTTAATAACGAAATCCGTTAAATCCAATTATATGCAGAAAAGTTTCAACTAAATGCGCAGTTCTTTTTGACTTCGTGGTCAGAAGTACTTTATATCCATCAACGTTTCTACCCTCTTTAGTAGAATGCTGATTGATTCTTCTTTTAATATTCATAGTCATTCCTATATACCTATGCTTAGGTAAGTAGTAGACAATGTATTTTTCCCACAACTTAGGATTGTTTCCGTGTTTATCATAATCCCTTTTACAAGGCTTGCAATATCTTGTCACACCATTACTCCTTGTTTTATCTTTGTGGAAATCTGAGTAAGGCCTCTTAATTTGGCATTTACTGCATTTCTGAAGCCTCATCACTCGCTGCGTTTATTAGTTCAAGTTCATGTCTAATCTTTGCTAGAAATTTTTGTCTAACCTGCTTTACATCTTCGGGGTTAATTAACGGGTCGCCATCGGGCGTATGTACAGACTCATATAACTCGTCTAAAAGCGCGTGCGCATTAAGACAAGCAAGACTGTACAGTTCGCTAAGTTTGTCTTGCGTCATGCTCATTTTTTATGAAGTTTATTATTTGGTCTACTTGTTTCTGATTCCTGGGAATAAATAGTCTGAAGTGACCCATACCAGAGTCTACCAGATACTTCATAAACAATTTCCAACGCAAGGGGAATGAGTCATTCCTTCTTACGAATCCTTTAGTCTCTATGAAAATGCTATTGTGGGGTAATAAGAAGTCGGGCTTGTAAGTTATGGGAAGATGCTTTGAATTGCTTCTGTCAACCATTAACTCCTGCTTAGGAACAGACTTAAAATACGTAGAGGGGTAATCAAACCCCTCCATTATAACGTACTTAGGCTCATATTCAAAGGCTAGACCATTAGACTCAAGAGCCTCCGCGCAGTACTTCTCAAGTCCACTTCTGTAAATGCCTAGGTCCTTCTTTTTTGCCATACATAAATATAGACAAAAACTACAGACTTGTCAATTATTTTTTAACAAGTTGTTAAAAGGCGTGATGAGGGCTGACTTCTAGGAATATTTCTTCCTGCTTTACCTCTTCTTTGCCTAATGGAGTAAACATCAGTTTGCCTCTCTGATTGGTGAAACCTGTCTTTGATGCGTTCATCTCAAACATAATAGGGTCGTTGTAACTCGTTGGTGAGCCACCCGTTTCTGTCTCACGAATCTTGCGAACGTGGAACTCCATAGTCCTACGCATATGTGGTTCGGGATGCTGAATTTTTCTATGGCACGTGAGAAAATTATCGCAGCGGTTCACGAATTTACCCCCTCCTTCAGTCTGCTCTGCAAACGGGGCGATAGGTAATCCATCCTCTCCTTTCATTCTCTGAGCCTCGGTAACTGCGTGAGTATTCAACCATATAGCGATATCCTTACGCTTTGAGTATGTTAGAAACTCTGAAGCCGCTTCATAGTGATACTCGTGCGTACCTACGTTGCGATTGTTTGTCATCTCAATCTTAAGGGAATTGTAAGGGTCTATAAAGAAGCCATCAATGTGTTGCTCACTGCTTACTTTCTCGCAGAACATAATCAAGTCTATATATGAATACACATCCTTGTTGCTAACAATTGTGAAGTGACTATTAACCCATTTGAAAGCTTCTTTGCGCTGCATATAAGTCATCTGCTTAATAGGCATATCTGTAGCCATCTCCATAAGCCTCATCTTGATTGATGCGGTTTTATTCTCTGAAGAATATATAAGCCATTTCCAATCGTGTCTAATTGCTGAATTAACAAGCATGTACAAAGCGAATGTAGTCTTTCCGATATTGGAGTGACCATTGATGATTGTGAAATCCTTTTTATATCTGAAGTGTTCATCCATACGGATATCGCCCGTAGATAACCCTACCTCAATCTTACCCTCAGCATAGTCTGATATCCAACTCATATCCTCATCATCCGATGAGATGAAAGACATATCCATTCTTGATACATCTAACTCACGATTGATTTTATCCTCGGCATCCATAAGGTCACGGATAGGCATAGATTTACCTTCCGTTATACCATCACGTATAGTCTGTTCAAGTTGATAATGGCTATCATACTCTTGGCGGGAAAACTCTCTCGTAAGAACACGAACCACCTCTTCTTCCTCCATACGACCAACTGCGATGTATCCACCACACAATACCGCAGCCCTTAGAAGTTGATGATGCCTCTGCCCATCAACAGAATTACGAACCATACGTGCTGCTAAGTTTAGCTTCATGTAATCTGTATGGTCGCCCTCTGATATTTTAACCTGCTGCTGCTCTGATTTCTCTTCAGACTTGAAAGCCGTGAATGTATTTGATGAATCCTTCAAACACATATCGGGGTCATACGACTCAAAACAAGCACGTGATTCATTGATTCCCGACTCATCTACCTCAAGCCCGTAGGTCTTATCAAAGTATGATACGATTGCACGGAAGTGGTCACGATGTCTTTCGGGGTGTGATATTCTTACTAATGCTTTTAGACCATCGCCACTTGGAGAAATCCAACAAGCAAAAACGTAATCATCCATACATAGAAGAGCCTTAACGTGGTCTACATCTACGTGGTCAAAGTCTATGACTATTAGCGAAGAGTGGTCCACTATTCCTTCATCTGTGCGTTCTGTAAACGTACCGCTGAAACAGACTATAGGTAACTCCTTCTTCTGTGATTTGTCTCCGTTCCGCAATCCCTCAATAAGCGGTAGATTTTTTGCGCCATCACGTATTCTTTTTAGAGCGGTCTCTAATTTTATGTACGTAGGCTCGTGCTTACCATAAACCTTTGGGTAAATGGTAACTTCAATTTGGTTGGTATTCATCTCTATCTATTTAATTAAGTTGTTGTGGTGGTGAAGCCCTCTCTATCTAAAACTTCATCTTGCCAAGACTCTAATGTTGTTGACTCGTTATCCAATGCAATCTTAAGCAAAATTAAATAACCAATCAAGTCTTTTACATTATCTTCTCCATATCCCCTAAATCCCTGCGATTTTATACGCATCAGTTTATCATCAATACGACTGCTTAGGTTATCTACTGCGTTGCCCGTGGCAAATATCCCCGCAGGTTTTAGAGCAGAGTCTCCGTAGGACTCATTCTTTTCTATCAGTAAGTCTATTACTTCTTGACCTACCTCTTTGATTTTTTCTTGTGTTGTCATAACAAGTCTTTTGATTTAATTAAAACTCCTAGAGATGTATTGTTATCACCTCCCTTTACATCTTTTCTAAAATACTTTACCCGACAGATTTCCTTAAGTCTGTTTGTGTCAAGCAGTATTGCGAACATAACATCTGAAGAATCAACTCCAGACATTTCTTCTTTTAGTCTTACTCCTTTCTCTGTTGAGGCTATAAGCATCCAATAGTCTGCTTGTGTTGTAGCTATACCGCTTGGCTTTCCACGGGATTCATATTCAATATAAAAGTTACCCGTTTTGTAACAAGCAAAATCAAACTTAACCTCAATGGTATTATTTGAAAGCATCTTGCCTACCCACCCCTCACCAAGCTGCCCAAGAGCAAGGTCATACTTAAAGTCTCCGTTGTAATCCATATCTTAAAGTTTAATAAATTTATATTTCTTCGGGTCTGTCTTATACATTGTCTGCACCCAATCTTTCTTTTTGTCGTGAACATCTTCAGTCCACCAATGCTCGTACATAGATGTGGGTATTACTAAAGCGTGAGTAAGCTGAGTGTTTACTAAGAAATAAGCCGATGGCTTAACTTCATGTCTGTCGTATGATTTCTTTGCGCAGACTATTAGTGATTTCCAAGGTATGTCATCGTGATTTGTCCAATCCCAAGATTGATGCTTGACTTCAATGATTTCCTTCTTACCTGCCCTATGTAATATAATGTCCCCCTCATCTATGAATTCCTCATATTTTTCTTTTGAGTCTGCAATATGAACTGCGGGCACTGTAACTGTGTGTTTGTTTTTATGCAGATACATAGCAACTCTCCATACAGCGAATGAAGACTTACTAAGGTTTTTAACGTAGTCTGCCCAAGCATCGTTAGTCATTCTCTATACCGTTATCGTTTAGGTCTCGGTTCATTAAATCTATGAGCGTGTCTTTCATTTCTTTTCTAATTTCTCAAGCGTCTCCTTTAAAATAGCATTCCAAGCAAACTTGTCTTTGTCAGCGTTCCAAAGTTTCTCATACATCTCAAGTAGTATCTCTCTCATTTCTATTTTGTTTTAAATGTTTCTACCACTGGAGCATAACTTTGTACTACTTCCCCTTTCAGCCAAACTGAACCATTAAACTCTTGATGCATTACTTTGGGTTTCCAAAACTGCCACCAGCGAGGTGAGGATTCAACTACAAAGGTTGTTTCTAATCTGCTCCATCCGTTTAAAGATTCTGTTACTTTGATTTGTGTTTTCATTTCTCTTTTGTTTAAAGGTTTCTAATTTGCGCCCATTATTATTGGGTTGCGCCTATTTTTATATGCTTGAACTTTTCCCCGAACTTTTCCCCGAACTTATTAGTGGTGTAAATAAGCACCTTACTTTGTGACAATTTAAGGCTCATCGTTGTGAGGATTATAAAGGGAGGGAACGAATAACCATTCCGTTTATTTAAGTTAGTAAAAACCCCTCCCTCTATTGCCATAAGGTGTTGTCAATTATTAGGCTTAATTAATAGTTAGGACACCTTATTCTATAATACTTTCTTGATGTACTCGTATACTTTGTTGTAAGCAACGAACTTGCCTCGCATCTCATCAACAAGAGTCTGTAACTCTTTATTGTTTTTATCTGTGGTCAGCTGCGCCTCGTACTCTTCTAAGTAGTACGAAAGGAAGGAGCATTCTCTCTCAACCATTTTAAGCAGGTCATCACTTCTCATCAGACTCGTAGCTAAAGAAGTCATCAATAAACAAAGGAGTTTTATCTCCCAAGTACAGACTAAACACATTGAACTCCGCAAACTCTGTAGCATCAAAGTCGCTCATGCCTTCATCTATAAAGTGTTGTATCACTTTTTCCCTTGAATAACATACTCTTGGTTTTGAATCAACCTCAGCTATACCGAGTATAGCGTTGTCTAAGTTGTCTAATATATATAGCTTCTCGCCATACCATAGACTTGCTTCATGGATATCAATCTTCATCATCTTCTTGTTTATTATATGGATTAAAATCTTCTTGTGATACTTTTATAACTATGTCAGACCAACCTTTAGTTTTTAGTTCTGACCTTTTCTTGCGTGCTTTTTTGATTGTCTCAAACCAACGCTCAAATTCAATTCCCGACTCTTTATGCAGGGCATATATCTTGTAAAATATCTTTTTCATTATAAAAGGTTTTTCATTCTCACTAAATCCCGCTCTAATTTCCATACCCTCTCTTGAAGTTCTTTTGAGTGAGTTTTAATATGCTTTATATTTTTCATATCAACCTCAACAGATTTGCGATATGATTCAAACTCTTTGATTTTATTCCTAAGTCTGCGAGAAACATCAACAAATTTAAAGTGGACATCCTCTACTTCCGAAACATGCGGATGTATAGTTTTAGGTACAACACCATTAAGAAGTAGAAAATCCTCCATCTCATTAAACATGTCGTCATATATAAGTCTGTAGTCGGGGTCATACGAGTAGTTAGCATCGTGCTGCCTACATGCGTGAAGTATTGTAGCATGAGTCTTTCCGAGTATACCCGCTATCCCGTTTAAAGAAACGCTAGTATTAGTTCTTGCTATGTATGAGAAAGCATGTTTCTTCACCACGTTTGGTCTCTCTCTATTGTTTACCACTTTATGCTTTTCAGCATATGTAATCCAAAAATCGTTTAACGCTTTTATTGAAATCATCTTCTGAAATTGCACCTCTATCTGTCTGTTCATTATTTCCCCGTTTCTTCGTTATGAATATCCTCTAACGTGCTCTCAAGTATACTATCAACACCTCTCTGAATCTGCATGAATATACCTTCTTGGTCTAAAGGTATTGTGTCAAGAATAGGTCTGAGATAAATCTCAAGTTTCTTCTCAAGTGTATTTATAGACTTCTTTATGTCTTGTCTGTATAGATGTGATATTCCTTTTATCTCATCCATCTGTTCAAGAGATGCTTGTAGCACAACCATTAGTTTAACTACCTCTCTGAATCTATTCATCTGTTCTTCTTCAGTCATTGAGCGAGTCATTTATAAGTTTTGTTATTTTCTCGTGGTCAAGGTGTACGATTCTTCTGAGTTTGTTTCTTTCTTGAACCTTAGCTTTTTCATAATCTGATTTAGAGCAATCAAGTCCTAAGTTCTGAAACAACTTAGCATTCTGTTCTAAAACGCAATCTATTATGCGTTTATGTTCTTTGTTGTCGTGATAAGCCATATTTAATATTTAAGGATTCTCATTCTTCTCTCGTACTTACGTGTTAAGTTAGCCAAGTGAACAACCTTATTTGTTGTTTCTTCTGTCCATCCTATTCTCGCTGATACAACACAAGTGTTAATCATCTCAATATGTATATCCGTAAGTATTGCACTAATATAGTCAATGTGCTTCTTTTTTCTAAACTTTCTTCCAATTAATTTCATAGTTAAACTATTGATTCACCAATTTTCTTACACGATAATACCTTTAGAATTACCAGCTGCTTTGCAGACTTGTATTTACTGCCGTACACATAGTCTGACAATCTGTTCATTGTTTTTCTATCGTTCACCATTATACTCTGAGCGGTATAATACTTTGACACTGCCCAAGTGTCTAACTTAATGTAAGACTTACCTTTCTTGTACGATATTAAAATTTCTAAGTAATAGATTTCTCTGCTATCTCCCATGACCATTTCATTTTGATTTTCTCGGCAGCCCCTAACAGACTTAATTTTCCGTACTCTAACTCATCTGTACTAAACAGAGCAACATTATCGTTTCTCTTGTTTCTAAATAAGATGATTGTGAAGTCGCTTTTATTAGTCTCACTATCTTTATCTACATCAACGTAATATTTCTCTCCATCTCTGTAGTACTCCGTGTCTATAAATCTAAACACGAAAGTTCCCTTATCATTCTTGGCTGAAATGAAATGGGGCTGAACATCAACGATATCCAACCCCATATTCAATTTTAACTCAGCTATGAGCAACCTAATCATTTAGAAAGGCAGGTCATCTCCCGACATTACGGGAGCAGGCGATGGAGTCTTCTTATAAGTCTGTCCTCCTTGTGCTGCTGATTTATCGTACACAGAAATGAACTGATAGTTCTTACCTGCTTTAGATACACCGCTCTTCAACGTGCAGTATACACGAGCAGGTTTACTTGGGTCTTTAGAATTAGCTACTAAAAACTTCTGTAGGTCATTTAACTCCTGCTCAGTTAAGCTGAAGTTGATTGTTGTCTGTGGTGCGTTTACATAACCCACGAACGTGTCTTGTTGTCTTTCTTGTGACATAACTAAAAAAATTAAATTGTTGCTGACTCTTTGATTCTATCTTGGAAGTCTGTGTAGTTGTCAGCGTAACTACTACTTTCCCCCATTTGTCTGTCATGCATACTTAGATAGTAAGAAACATTACCTATTGACTTGTTTAATATTTCAGATATATTCTGAAGTGTCATTCGGGTGTTTCTATATATGTAAGTGCAGTACATTTTTCTTAAGTCAGATGTATATCTGTCTCGCTGATTACTTAATAAATCAACTCCGTATTCTTCTTCAATGGACTCAATAACCCTAAGTGCCATAGCTTCACTATCCTCATAATTCATATAGTTCCATAAATTGCGAACGTGTTAGTGTCCTTTTCGGGTTGGTCTAACCACGTTCTGATGTTATTAATAGCAGACCAAAACTTTGCCTCACCTCTCTTTAAGGTAAGTTCAGAGGCTTTGTATACTGCACAAGTGTAGGGTACAGATTTTCCTTGTACCACCCAATAGAAGTCATCTGTCTGCATAACCTCGCAGTAAATATATGCTTGGATATCGTAACAGAATTTATCTACATCCCATTTAAATCCGTGAAGGTCACGTGATGTTTTTGAATCGGCAACAAAGCCATCCCCAAGAACATCTAAGAATCCTCTAATAGGAACATCGCCAATCCAATCATTGATTTCATACTGAGTCTTTCCATTGAGATACTCACGAACCATTCTGATTTCTCCCGTATTCATATCTAATACCTCAGACTCATCAAGCCTAAGAATCATAGACTCTGCTTGAACCATCATGTCTTCATTCACGATTGTCTTGCCTTGACTAAGACCTAACTCTGACTCAGATGTCAACCAATCCTTGTAATCTTTAGATGCTCTTGGATTCTTGTATCTGTCAGACAATTCTGTAATTTTTTTGTCATCGTAGATAACGTAGTACTTGTCCATCAGAGTTTCGGGTTCAAGCAATAACGTATCGTATAGACCACCGAATGTAAATGCATCAGACTCTTTCTTAAGAAGCCCACGTACATACAACTCAAACAACTTCATATCTTGTTGTCTTGAGCCATCAGCGGCATACTTTAGAGCCGAGTAAGAAACATATCCCTTACCCGTTCTCTCCATAAGTTTAGAGGCAAACTCCATTACTTAACGAATTTACCTAATGCTTCTTTCTGCTTGTCTGAAAACTCAGAGCCATACTTCGTGATTACTTGCTTGTATGCAG
>Ga0206130_10005863_pt1 | contig 14336 bp, 10 predicted proteins | sample Helgoland_Spring_9_FD_148637 | JGI IMG/M metagenome (GOLD analysis project Ga0206130, IMG submission 148637) | Pelagic subsurface seawater microbial communities from Kabeltonne, Helgoland, North Sea - Helgoland_Spring_Bloom_20160512_1 | ecosystem: Environmental > Aquatic > Marine > Epipelagic ... | reverse complement strand
AAGGGCCTGTTGCTAAAGACGGTTACCTTAACCGCAAAAGAAAAAATATGCTTTAACCCGGGTTCCCCCTGCGATCCGGAACACTGTGAATATGCGGTTGGCTACTACGACAAGCTCAATAGTGTTATTGAATCTTCTTTGGAGGCGACCAACTATTTTAAGCGGGATGACATTGAGGATATCGCGCGAGAAAATACGATGTGCCCCTTCGAACTTTCCCTCGATCTTTTAGAATGGGTTGATGTGGTTATTTGCGATTATAACTATGTTTTCGATCCGGTGGTCTATCTTCGGCGTCTCTTTGACGATCCGCTTGTAGAACATTGTTTTCTCGTCGACGAGGCGCACAATCTTGTCGACCGGGGTCGGGACATGTTTTCAGCGCAGATCGAAAAAGATCGATTTTTGAGCGTCAAGCGCCAGGTGAAGCGATCTTCCAGCGTTGAGGTTGGCGGCGTGCTGCGAAAAATTGACGGAATAAATCGAGCCTTTCTCTCTATCCGTAAAGAGCATAGTCATTCCCTTGAGCAGCATGGCTTCTCCGTTGTTGATGAACCACCGACGGTGCTTATTTCAAAGCTGCGATCTTTTTGCGAGCATCTGCAGCACTGGCTTGCGGAACATGAGCGGGATGGTCGCGATTACGATTTACTGCTCGATTTATATTTTGATGCGCTTCGTTTCACGCGCACGGCTGACTATTTTGATGATCACTATGTCTGTCTGATCAAGACCGATAAGAAGAAGTTGTTATCAATCAACTTATATTGTGTCGATCCTTCCCGCTTGCTGGGTAAAGGGCTAGAGCGGTCGAAATCATCGCTATTTTTTTCGGCGACTCTCGCACCTATTAATTATTATCAACAGTTATTAGGCGTTAGCCCCACTAGTCAGTTTGTTGATTTACCCTCGCCATTTCCTCACGAAAATCAAGGGGTTTTTGTCGTCAAAGATATCGCTACCAATTTTAAACAGAGGGAGGGGAGTTATAATAAAATTGCAGTGCTTATTCAGACTATGATCGAAAGTCATCGAGGAAATTACATCGTGTATTTTCCATCCTATCAGTACATGGAGAAGGTGTATGATGTTTTTCGACAGCAAAATTCAGCCACGGATATTATTATTCAGCAGCGGCAAATGAATGAAGAAAGCAGGCAATGTTTTTTAAATCGTTTTGATGCCGCTAATGAACATGATCTTGTAGGTTTTGCCGTTATGGGTGGTATCTTTGGAGAGGGGATCGACCTCAAAGGTTTACGTTTGATCGGTGTGATTATCATCGGCGTGGGTTTGCCGCAAATGGGAATCGAGCGAGACCTTATTAAGCAGCATTTTCGTGATACTCGGGTTGACGACGTCGTCGATCAGCACCGTACCAACGAAGGTTTTAACTATGCCTATCAATACCCCGGCATGAACCGAGTATTGCAAACAGCCGGTCGTGTGATACGTAGTGAGCAGGATAGGGGGATAGTCTGTCTTGTCGATGAGCGTTTTGCGTCAGCACGCTATAGGCAGCTATTTCCGCCGCATTGGACAAATTTGGAGGTCATTGATCAGCATCAGTTAGCCGCTAAGCTAGCGGTATTTTGGTAAGAGTATCGGTCGTTAGTCAACACACATGCCGTCGCTGTTTCAATTGCATTTTCAGTCAGACTACGAGAAAGTTTAGTCCGGCCAGAGACCCTGCTGTGTAGTATGGCGTAATAGTGTTTGGTAAATCGGTGCTGATGTTTTTTAAGCGATGAATAAGAGATTCAACAGATGGTAGATAATAGAACAGGTTTCAAGCTGGGTGCAGTTGTACTGGTAACAGCTGGAGCATCTGGAATAGGGCGCTGTATCGCTGAAACATTTCTGCAGCAAGGGGGGCGCGTTCATATCTGTGATATATCAGCGGTATCGATTGCAGCTTTCCTAACGGCAAATCCCTCGGCTACCGCCAGTGTTGCTGATGTCTCGATACCATCTGAGGTGGAAAGACTCTTTGCAGATCTCGCTGAAATTTACGGGTGCTTAGACGTGTTGGTGAACAACGCCGGCATTGCTGGGCCGACTGCTAAGGTAGAAGATATTGCAATAGAGGCATGGAATAACACCGTCAATATCGACCTTAATGGCCCTTTTTATGTGACTCGCTTGGCGGTACCAATAATGAAAGAAACAGACGGAGGCACCATTATCAACATAGCCTCAACTGCGGGTTTGCTGGGCTGTCCCCTTCGCTCACCTTACGTTGCAGCAAAGTGGGCGTTGGTCGGATTGACAAAAACGTGGGCGATGGAGCTTGGGCCACATAATATCCGTGTTAATGCTATATGCCCTGGCAGCGTTAACGGCGAGCGTATCGATAATGTGATCAGCAAAGATGCAGCAGAGCGAGGTGTTGATGTTGATACTATAAGAGATGTTTATCAAAGACAGACATCATTGCGTCAATTTGTCGATGCTCAAGATATTGCGGATATGGCTCTCTACTTGAGCTCAGCGGCTGGTGCAATGATCTCTGGGCAGTCAATGGCCATTGATGGCCACACAGAAAGTTTGTCCAACTGGCTCGATTAAACCGTTGAGCCAAACGTTCTGCGGCCAATGCTCGGCTAAGCTTCAGTGTTAGTCAGGCCGTATAATGGCTTTTATTTCCTGATATTCGGCAAGTCCAGCTTCCCCCCATTCACGGCCATTCCCCGATTGCTTATAACCACCGAAAGGTGCCTCCAGTCGGAAAAACCCACCCTGAATAAAACATTGGCCTGCTCGCATGCGGCGGGCAATGGCAATCGCATCGCTATCGTTTGCGGCAAAAACACCAGAGGAAAGTCCAAATTCTGAGTCATTGGCAATGTCTACAGCCTCATCAATGGTTTCATAGCTCATGATACAAAGGACGGGGCCAAATATTTCTTCCCGAGCAATCACCATATCGTTGCGGACATCGGCAAATAGTGTTGGCAGCACGTAAGCACCGCCTTCAAGACTTGTGGGAAGCTCTGCGCCGCCGGCGACCATACGGGCGCCTTCAGCGATACCCTGCTTGATGTAGTCGCGGACTCTTTGACACTGCTGCTCTGAGGCTAATGGCCCCATTGTGGTCAAGGGATCGTCGGGGTCACCAACTACCTGCTCATCAGCAACGATTACCGCCTGATCGATTGCCTCCTGATAGCGTGATGCGGGCACTAACATGCGTGTTAAGGCGTCACAGGTCTGGCCAGTATTGAGCATGACATTTTCAACGCCATAGCGAACCGCGGTGTGGAGGTCGGCGTCTTCAGTGATGATCAAAGCAGACTTGCCGCCCATTTCTTGACAGACACGTTTGACGGTGGGTGCAGCCTCTATTGCGACCGAGATGCCAGAGCGGTTTGAGCCGGTAAAAGAAACCATGTCGACACGCGGATGAGAGGCCATTAACGGACCAACTTCGGCGCCGAGGCCAGTGATTAAATTAAAGACTCCGGCGGGTAGTCCAACTTTATCGAAGATTTCAGCCATGATGATGTCCGATGTTGGCGTTTGCTCGGCGGGCTTGGCGAGCATAGTGCAGCCCGCAGCGAGAGCCGGAGCAACCTTGCCGATCATCTGTAATAAGGGATAGTTCCAGGGATTGATTAGCGCGCAAACTCCAACGGGTTCGTGGCTGATCAGGTAGCCACCTCGATCCTCAGGTTCCCCCATGGTTGCGGCTAGTGAGGCAAAATAACGCATAGCGTCTATTGGCCCGGCAATTTGCACCTCCATGGCTTGATGGCGCGGAATACCCATGGTTTCTACATGTGCCTGAACCAAGTCATCAGCACGATTCTCCATTTCATCAGCAATGCCCATCATCAACAGGGCCCTCTGATCAGAAGGCGTTGCAGACCACGCTGGAAATGCTCTGAACGCCGCTTCGGCGGCGGCATTTACATCAGTTTCGTTGGCACAGGCCATCGCCACACAGGGCACCGATGTAGCGGGGTTTAAAATTGATAAAACGTGTTTGCCGTGGGGTGCTGTCCATTGGCCATCAATATAAAATTGATCGATTGTCTTCATACTGCGGAGTTTCCTGTGGTAATCGCGCGAAGGCGATTATTATTTTATCTGACAGCCGAACTCAGCGCTTGCGTCGAGCAACCAGCTGGCCAGATAGTCGGTAAAGCTGCGACGAATGATTAGGTCAAAAGAACCATCCAATCGTTTGCTCACCAGTGCGGAGGCTTTGGCAAAGGTAGTCTGTGCACAATGCCCATGTTTAAATGTCGGCGATTGAAAATCAAAGCCGCTTGATTTTTTCAGAACAGTTCCTACACCGGCACCACTCAGGTTAATCAATGTTTGGCCGCCGCTGACGTCCACCACGGCGCTGTGTCCCCCCAGCGTTTTTCGTAAGGTATTTTCCAGCATATTGTCTGCGGTGTCGCTAATGACAGCCAACCATTCGGTAGGTCCTAGCCAAAAGAGGGCGGTGTTATGGTCGCTGTTACAGGTACAGGGGGTTAGGGGAAGGTTGACACCTAGAGCGGTTTTTATCCCGCTAATAAAGAGCGTATCGTCAGCACTACCCCTGATGATAAGATGCTTTTTCAGCGCTAGTTCGCTGATCATCACCTTAGCATTCGGTGCTCCCACGCGCTTGCCATGATAATAATGTAACGGCGTTTCGGCTATAGCAGTGTGGTCTAAATCAGACATGCTGACGAGCTCCTTCCGGGTCATAAAATACCGAGCTGACAATTTCAGCCGCGAGAATGCGGCCGTCGGCTAGTGGACAATAAACGGTCTCCCCGAGTCGGTTGAGGCCACCTTTAACCACCGCAAGAGCAATAGAGTGCCCGAGGTTGGCACTGTAATAACTGGATGTCACATGGCCCTGCATCGCCATTGGCAGCTGTTGATTCGGGTCATTGACGATTTGCGCGCCCTCGGGCAATACCTGCTGTGGTTCCCGGGTTTTTAATCCGACCAATTGTTTGCGTTGATCGCGCAAGCTATCGCTGCGTTCGAGGGATCGTTTACCGAGGAAGCTAAAGGTTTTGTTTTTCGCTATAACCCAGCTCATATTCATATCGTGAGGTGTAACCGACCCATCGGTATCCTGACCAACAATAATAAAGCCTTTTTCGGCGCGCAACACGTGCATGGTTTCTGTGCCGTAGGGTGTAATATCAAATTCTTTGCCGGCCTCTAATAGTTTTTCCCAGATAAAACGCCCGTAGTGAGCGGGCACATTAACCTCATAAGAGAGTTCGCCAGTAAAACTAATTCGAAATAGTCGCGCTTTTATCTCCGCTACAGTTCCGTCACGCCAGTCCATAAACGCAAAATTATCATTGCTCAAATCAATATCGTCACAAACCTTTGCTATCACCTTTCTTGCGTTAGGTCCCGTGACGGTGGCCGTCGCCCAGTGGTCGGTGACCGAGGTAAAATAAACCTGCAGGTCAGGCCATTCAGTTTGTTGCCAAAGTTCCAGCCACGCCAATACGCCGGCAGCGCCACCCGTGGTGGTAAACATCAGATAGTGATTTTCTGCCAGACAGGCGGTAACACCATCGTCAAAAATCATCCCATCTTCTTTAAGCATTACACCGTAACGACATTTTCCAATGGCAAGCTTGAGGTAAGAATTAGTATAAATACGGGTGATAAATTCAGCGGCGTCAGGGCCTTGTATATCGATTTTACCCAGTGTCGACGCGTCCAGTATGCCAACACTATTGCGCACAGCAAGGCACTCCCGATTGACTGCCGCGTGCATGTGTTCACTCTGCTGTGGGAAATACCAAGGGCGTTTCCACTGGCCAACATTTTCCCATGTTGCGCCATGTTCTTGATGCCAGCGATGCATGGCGGTGTAGCGTTCGGGGTCGAAAAGGGCGCCTATGTCCCGACCGGCAATGGCACCAAAAGTGGTCGGTGTATAAGCGGGTCGAAACATAGTGGTGCCGGTTTCGCTAATCGTCTGCCCCAGCGCATTGGCGAGAATAGCTATGCCATTGATATTGCCCAGCTTACCCTGGTCGGTGCCGAACCCCATGGCAGTATACCGTTTTGCGTGTTCAACCGACTCATATCCTTCGCGAGCGGCGAGCTCGATGGCCGCCGCCGTTACATCAAGCTGCAAATCAACAAATTGACTGGGCGCACGGCTGGTTGACTTGGGGTGGGGGACCAAAAATAAAGCGTGAGGTGACTGTTGCAGCGGTTCGTTGCAGTGAATGTCAACGGGCTGATCAACCGCCGGACTGAATCCAGCTTTTTGTGCCGCTGCAGCGCCGACCTCGATCCCCTCTTGCAAGCAGCCTTGCAGTGTCCAGCAGCCGTTAGCCGATCCTGCGGATTGCTCTTGTTGTCGTGAATTGCCCGGTAAAAATGCAATCTTTTTGTCATCCCAATAAGGCTTGGCACCGGTATGGGAGCTTAAATGAATCGCTGGGCTCCAGCCGCCAGAACTGGCAATCAAATCACAGGATAAAGTCTTCGGCGTACCGGTCAATGCCGCCCCGGTACTGTTGATGGGCGCGATGATTGCGCCGGTCACTCGCTTTTTGCCAAGTGCTTCAATGACCGCATGCCCGCTAATAACATGGATACCTAGCTGTTTAGCCGTCTCGATGAGAGGGCCATTAACTTGTGGTCGGGAATCGACAATGGCAGCAACATGGCGACCGGCTTGATGCCAGTCGATGGCAGTTTGGTAGGCGCCGTCATTGGTTGTCGACAATAGCAGCGTCCGCCCCGGAATTACGGCATAACGCTGGATATACGTTGAAACGGATGATGCCAGCATCACTCCCGGAACATCGTTATGGGCAAATACCAGCGGACGTTCTATGGCACCGGTCGCCAGCACCACCTGTTTAGCACGAACACGGTGCAATCTTTGTCGAGAGCCGGTGATAGCCGTCAATCCAACATGGTCGCTGCGTCGCTCAAGAATAGCGAGGAAATTATGATCGTAATAACCAAAAACCGTGCTGCGTGGCAGCAGTTGCACTGAATCAAAGGACTTCAATTCGTCAATAGTGTCGGCAACCCATCCTGCAGCAGGCTGTGCATTAATAGACAGCACCGAGGCCAGCAGGCTGCCCCCGAACCCCTGCTGTTCATCAGCGATAATCACCCTAGCCCCGGTGCGTGCGGCCGTCAATGCGGCTGCCAGCCCTGCGGGGCCAGCGCCTACAACTAGAACGTCGCAGTGTTGGTTGAGCTTGTCGTAACTGTCGGGGTCGGCCTCAGTTGGTGCTTTGCCGAGTCCCGCTGCTTTGCGAATAATATGTTCATAAGTCATCCACAATCGCTGCGGTCGCATGAAGGTTTTGTAGTAGAAGCCGGGGGGCATCAGCCGCCCGAAGATACCAATCAGACCCATAAGATCGAATTCTACGTTAGGCCAGCCGCTAACTGCCGTCGCTTGTAGTCCCTCGTATAATTCTACCTGCGTCGCCCGTAAATTGGGTACGGTGGCATTGCCTTCACCCAGTTGAATAATGGCATTGGGCTCTTCGGCACCATGACCAACAATACCGCGGGGACGGCTGTACTTAAAGCTGCGAGCAACAACGCTGACGCCATTTGCCAGCAGCGCAGAGGCGAGGGTGTCGCCCTCATAGCCGATCATTTTTTTACCATCAAAAGTGAATGATAATGGCTTCTCGCGGTGAATTCTGCCGCCACTCTCAAGACGATTAACTTGGTCCGCAGTTGTCATGTGGCGTCGTCTCCAATCGTCGGGAGAGGGGCAATTTGCGGCCGGGTTCCCACGGGGTAAGTTTCCATTATTTCGTAGCTAACGGTGTCTCTAGTAGCATTAAAGTATCGACGGCAACCCGCTGCGTGGTACCACATTTCGTGGTGTAAACCCCGGGGGTTCTTGCGAAAGAACAGGTAGTCTCCCCAGTCTTTATCCGTCAGTATTTCCGGGTTTGAGGGCCGTTGTATATGGGCCTCGCCGCTATAACTGAATTCGTCTTCCTCCCGGTGTTGCTGGCAGTGAGGGCAGTAGATATGCAACATGGTGTAGACTCCTTCGGCCAGTTGATTAGTGAGCGACGCCGGCCGCGCCGTGTTCGTCGATAAGGGCGCCGCTGTAAAACCTGTCGATTGCAAAGGGTTCTGCCAGAGGGTGGGGTCGACCATGTGCCAGCGTATCTGCAAACACGAAACCGGAGCCGGGCGTGGCTTTGAAACCACCGGTGCCCCAACCACAATTAAAGTACAGACCGTCGACAGAGGTTTTACTAATAATCGGACAGGCATCGGGGCAGGTATCGACTATTCCGCCCCATTGGCGGTTCATACGAACGCGACTGAAAGCAGGAAACAGCTCACAAATAGCTTGTAATGTGTGTTCGATAACGTGAAAGGAGCCGCGCTGACCATAACCATTATAGCCATCAACCCCGGCACCGATGACCAAATCGCCTTTATCAGATTGACTGATATATCCATGGACGGCATTCGACATGACAACGGTGTCCAAGCAGGGCCGCAGTGGTTCCGATACCAGTGCCTGCAGTGGACGTGATTCGATAGGCAGTTTTAAGCCCGCCATCGCCGCCATAACGCCGGAATTGCCCGCTGTGACACAGCCAACTTTGTTTGCACCAATAAAACCATGGGTGGTTTCTACGCCAACGATGGCACCCTTCTGACGGCGCAGTCCGGTTACTTCAGTTTGTTGTATCAAGTCGACACCCAGTGCGTCTGCTGCCCGAGCATAACCCCAAGCCACGGCATCATGGCGAGCCGTTCCTCCCCGTGGCTGCCAAGACGCGCCGAGAACAGGGTAGCGGGCATCGGGTGACACATTGAGTAACGGTGCGATATGTTTAATGTCTGCCGGAGACAGTACCTCACCGTCGATGCCGTTTAACCGGTTCGCATTAACGCGCCGCTCAATATCACGCATGTCCTGCAAATTGTGGCCCAAATTGAGAACGCCACGCTGACTAAACATGACATTAAAGTTTAACTCCTGCGTTAAACCCTCCCATAGTTTCAATGACAGCTCGTAGAGTTGAGCCGCTTCATCCCATAGATAATTGGATCGGATGATCGTGGTATTACGGGCGGTGTTACCGCCGCCGAGATAGCCTTTTTCCAGCACAGCGACGTTGGTGATACCGTGAACAGTAGCGAGATAATAGGCGGTTGCCAAACCGTGGCCACCGCCGCCGACGATAATAATATCGTAGTCAGTTTTTGGTGTTGGATTGCGCCATGCTCGCTGCCAGTTTTCATGATAGCTGAGGGCGTTTTTCAATAAGCTGAAAGCCGAGTAGGGGTTCTTCTTTGTGGACATCGTCTTTCCCTCAATACTAACGACTAGTATGGGTGACTAATCATCGTCTTAAGCACCCATAAACAGCTCAAAATTTGGCGCCTGTTTGAGTGCGCCGCACAACATATGTCTAGCGGTCAGAGATTTTTGGCGCTCGTTTACTCAGCTGCATTTTTTCACGGACCTCGGCGGGGGTCATAATACGAGCCCCCATGTTAGTGACAACAGTCGCGGCGCGGTCAACGAGCTGGGCGTTAGTTGCCAAGACGCCTTGATCCAGCCAAAGATTATCCTCAAGCCCGACTCGTACATGGCCTCCAGCCAGCACCGCGGCGGCGGCATAAGGTATCTCGTTGCGACCGATTGAAAATGCTGAAAAGGTCCAGTGGTCCGGAGTGTTATTCACCATCGCCATAAATGTATTTAAGTCGTCCGGAGCGCCCCAGGGAATGCCCATACACATTTGTATCATTACCGGATCCTCTATGATCCCTTCCTCAACCAACTGTTTTGCGAACCATAGATGACCGGTATCAAATACCTCGATCTCGGGCCGTACCCCTAGGTTGGTCATCATCTGTCCCATAGCCCGAAGCATGCCCGGCGTATTAGTCATCACGTAATCGGCTTCAGCAAAATTCATCGTACCGCAGTCGAGCGTACAGATTTCTGGTAAACATTCTGCGACATGAGCCATACGCTCGGTGGCGCCAACCATATCAGTCCCCGCTTCGTTGAGCGGCAGGGGCGATTCAGCATCGCCGAACACCAGATCGCCACCCATGCCGGCAGTCAGATTGATGATGACATCGGTCGCTGAATCACGAATGCGATCGACTACTTCACGGTACAGGTCAGTGCGTCGGCTTGGTATGCCGGTATCGGGGTCCCTGACATGGCAATGTACAATCGCCGCGCCGGCTTTCGCCGCATCTATAGCGCTATTGGCGATTTGCTCAGGTGAGCGAGGCACGTGAGGTGAGCGATCCTGACTACTACCAGAACCCGTGACGGCGCAGGTAATAAACACTTCGCGGTTCATTTCCAGGGGCATAACAACTCCAACGATGATATTTTGTCACTCAATGCGACATTATTGATGAGAACGATAACTTTCAAAACTGTAGTCGCGAATAGTCAAATTTTCTCTATAAAAAGTAAAGCAGAAAATCCCACCAGCGGCTTGGTTGTCGTGATATCGACAACGCGAGTCGCGTCTATTATGGTTTAGATCGGTCTGCGGCAGCCAGAATAAGGTCTGCGGCTTTGTGCGCGACCATAATAGTAGGGGCATTGGTGTTGCCGGATGTGAGTGTCGGGAATACTGAGGCGTCGACAACCCGCAGTTGTTTCAGACCGTGAACGCGCAAGGTCGGGTCAACAACTGAGGTGTGGGCATCAATCCCCATCGAACAGGTGCCGACCGGATGATAAACGGTTCCGGCTCGGCGTCTAAAGTCGGAAACAATATCGTCGTCGTTCATAGCACTGACGTTGGGCTCTAGTACTTCTTTAGTTAGCTCTCTCATTGCCGTTGTTTGACTCAGTCGTTTGATATACCGGGCGCCGGCGATAACATCGGCAATATCTTTATCCGTTGATAGGTAGTTAGGCTCAATTTTTGGCTTATCGAATGGATTAGACGAAGTGATTTGTAAGCGGCCACGGCTTGTGGGTCGACAGGGTTGAAACGAAAAAATGAAGCCGGAGTAGGGGTCAGGGTTCATTGCAGGCTGTTTGTTATTCTCTTCGCGGATGGAATAGGTGATCGGATTAAAGTAGAGCTGTAAATCAGGCTGCTTTAGATCGTCTGACGTTCGAACAAATCCGCCGTTTTGATTGACACTCATGCTCAAAGGACCTTTGCGTAGCAAGGTGTATTTCATACCGGCCCACAGTTTGCCCACCCAGCTGTGTAATTCGTCGTTCAATGTGGGAACATTGGCAATGTAGCTGTAGCTAACGGCTAAGTGATCCTGCAGGTTTTCCCCCACCGCAGGACTGTCGAGAATAACGTCGATGCGGTGTTGTTGAAGCAGGCCGATGGGGCCAACACCTGATTGCTGCAGTAACATCGGAGAATTCACCGCTCCCGCCGACACAATGACTTCTCGTTTTGCCAGCGCCCGCGTTGTTACCCCGTTTTGGCTATATTCAACGCCAACCGCGGTGTTCCCCTCGAACAAAAGGCGCGTTGCATGGGCATGACTTTCTAATTGAACATTGTGGCGCTTCAGGGCTGGCCGCAGAAAAGCATCGGCAGCGGAAGATCTCACGCCTTTTTTTGTGGTGATTTGATAGGGCCCAAAACCCTCCGGGTTAGGTCCGTTCATATGATGGTTGTAGGTAACCCCCAGTTCACTGGCAGCGCGCTTAAAGTAGTTCTTGAGAGGGTGCATATCCTCATAAACATGACTGATGTGTAGAGGGTTGGTGTTTTCTTCAACGCCGGCCACGTTGACAAAGCGTTCAAATCGCTGAAACTGCGGCAAAACGTCTTCCCAACCCCAGCCGATATTTCCTAAATCACGCCAACCATCGAAGTCAGCTGGCAGCCCGCGAAAATAGCACAATGCATTGATTGAACTAGACCCTCCTAACACCTTGCCCCGGGGCCAATAGCTGGTTTGACCATTTAGGCCTTTGCAGGGACTGGTTTCATACCTCCAATTGACATTTTCATCGTGAAACGTTCGACCATAACCGATGGGTACTTTGATCCAGAATTTACGATCGCTACCTCCCGCTTCCAGAACCAGCACACGGTGAAGACCATTTTCACTGAGTTTATCAGCCAAAACACAGCCCGCAGAACCTGCGCCAATAACAATGTAATCAAATTCTGCCATGGGATTTTTCGTAGCTATAAGAGAAGAGGGTAGATTAGTCGCAGTGACCCTGTTTTAACAAGTAAAATAGCGGAATCTTTGCAGCTGTAACTATATAACTTTACTATGCTCTACTTAGTTATTATCAGGAAGGCCACAATGAAAATTGTCGATTTAAAAACGTTTGTGGTCGGTACGCCACCCCCTCACTTTGGCGGTCGCTACTGGATATTTGTCAAGCTAGTAACTGACACCGGTATTGAGGGGGTCGGTGAAGTTTACTCCGTGCCTTTTCATCCTGATGTGGTGGTGAAAATGATTGAGGATGTATTTCAGCGCTACGTGCATGGGCGAGATCCGTCTGCTATTGAAAAAATGTGGCGAATTATTTATTCCAGTGGTTTCACCCAGCGCCCCGACACCTCAGTAATGGGGATATTAAGCGGTTTGGAAATCGCCTGCTGGGATATTGTTGGCAAAGATGCTAATCGGCCTGTTCACCAGTTAATGGGCGGGAAGGTTCATGAAAAGCTGCGGAGCTACACCTATCTTTACCCAAAACCCGGTGATAAAACCGATGTTTACATGGATCCAGACTTAGCGGCACAGCGGGCATTAGAATATGCAGATCTGGGATTTACCGCGGTTAAATTCGATCCGGTTGGACCCTATACCGCTTTTGATGGTCGGCAAATTTCCTTCGAAGCCATAGATCGATCAGAACAATTTTGTCGAAAAATACGTGAGGCTGTAGGCCATCGAGTTGATTTGCTATTCGGCACCCATGGACAAATGACTCCGGCCAGCGCAATCCGCTTAGCAAAGCGGCTAGAACAATTTGAGCCGCTTTGGCTCGAAGAGCCGACACCGCCGGAAATGCCTGAAGAAATGGCCTTGGTTGCTCGCGCTACGTCGATTCCCGTTGCTACTGGCGAGCGACTTGCCACTAAATATGAATTCTCCCGGGTGTTACGAAATCAGTCGGCGGCGATTTTACAAATGGCGATAGGGCGTGTTGGTGGATTATTAGAGGCAAAAAAAATAGCGGCCATGGCAGAAGCGCACTACGTCCAGATTGCCCCCCATCTTTACTGTGGCCCTATTGAAGCCGCCGCTAATATTCAGCTCGGCCTGTGTAGTCCCAATTTTTTGATTCAGGAAAGCATTGAAACCTTTGACGGTTTTCATGCCGAGATCTTAAAAAAACCAATACAGTGGCAGGAGGGTTTTATACTGCCGCTGACTGAACCGGGGATCGGTGTCGAGCTTAATGAAGAGGTTGCGCTGGCCAATCCTTACACCGGTGACCAATTACATTTGGAAATGCATCCAGAGCCCGTCATATAGTGGGTTGGGAAACATACCAGAACCTGCGCTGAAAATGCTAAAAAATGTTGCCGAGAGGATTGTCGCATGGAATTAAAAGACACGCTTTATGATGTTAGTGACCGAGTTGCTACTATCACGTTAAACCGCCCACATCGCGCCAATGCTTGGACGGGGCGGATGCACACAGAATATCGTTATTTATTGCAACAGGCCGATGTTGACCCCGATGTTGGCGTCATTATTGTGACCGGCGCTGACAATTATTTTTGTGTCGGCGCGGACACTGACGGGCTATTAGGTTTTTCTGAGTCAGGCGAATATAGTTCGGGTACCGGGCCAGATTTAGTGATGCCTGGTTCCAATGAGTTCCCGGCTTTTTTACATGAATATGTCTATCATTTTGCCCTTGCTAAACCGGTTATTGCCGCGATCAGTGGGCCGGCAGCGGGCGTTGGTTTTGTGCTGGCCTGCTACACCGATATTCGCTTTGCCGTACCCGGGGTTAAGTTGACGACGGCTCATGGTCCGCTCAACTTACCGGTGGAATGTGGTTTGTCGTGGTTGTTACCGAGACTAATTGGTGGTTCACGGGCGACCGAGTTGTTGATATCCAGTCGAAAGTTCCTCACCGATGAAGCTCACCAACTGGGTTTAGTGCATCGCCTGGTTGAGAGGGAGCATTTAATGACAGAGGTACGAGCTTACGCCATTGACTTGATTACCCGTAACTCACCGGAGTCTCTGCGTCAGTCTAAGCGTCAAACCTATATCGATTGGCACCGGGACGTTGGAACCGCAACAAGGGAAGCCGGCGATTTATTGCAGGCTATGGTAAAACAACCTAATTATAAAGTCGGCATCAATGCCTTAACCAAGAAAGCGACACCGAAGTGGCGCTGAGCTAGGTT
>Ga0206130_10005852_pt1 | contig 14355 bp, 16 predicted proteins | sample Helgoland_Spring_9_FD_148637 | JGI IMG/M metagenome (GOLD analysis project Ga0206130, IMG submission 148637) | Pelagic subsurface seawater microbial communities from Kabeltonne, Helgoland, North Sea - Helgoland_Spring_Bloom_20160512_1 | ecosystem: Environmental > Aquatic > Marine > Epipelagic ... | reverse complement strand
ATCAGCAGATGATCTTTTGCTCTGGCTAGAAAAACACCACAAAAGCTTAAACAGCGTATGGCTTGTGACTTGGAAAGCAGCTCATCCTGAACGGTATGTGTCGCGAGACACTGTACTGGATGCTTTAATCGCTTATGGCTGGATCGACGGGCGTAGACACAAGCTGGACGAGGCACGCACGATGCAACTTATCTCACCGCGCAAACAGCAAGTGTGGGCGCAAACCTATAAAGATCGCGCAGAAAGATTGAGGGCAGAGGGACGAATGCATCCGGCTGGCGATGCAGTAATTGAAGAAGCACGTAAAAGTGGAAGATGGACTGAGAGTAATCCTATCGATGCACTTGTCGACCCCAATGACCTTATCTCAGCACTTGAGGCTAATGGAGGTCTTGTATGGTGGCAGGCTGCTGCTCCATCCTATCGACGAAATATTTTGAGATGGATTGCCTCAGCAAAGAAGCCTGAAACGCGTGTTAAAAGGATCGAAAAGACTTCAAGTCTAGCAGCACAGCAAAAAAAGGTTCCACAGTTTTAAGTGACGCAGATTGAAATCGAAAAGAACAACGCCGGTCACTCGTATAACAAAAAAAGCTAGAGCCAATCTTCCACTGAGTGCTCCATAGGAAACTGCCTCGCAAACACACACTTTGATAGACTTGTTGGTGCGCCCTGCCATAGTGTCGTGGTGAGGAGCATGACATGCGGCAGCTGCGTGACGATACACATCTGATACTGGACGGCGAGGTGCGTGTGTATCGCCGTGAGCGCAGCAAGCGCTGGCAGGCGGCCTTTGTTATTGATGGGCACACTATCCGCATCAGCACTGGCAAACGCGATTTGGCTGAGGCCAAAGAGTATGCCCGCGACACATACCTAGAGTACAAGTTCCGTCACAAGAACGACCTCCCTGTTGTCACCAAGAAGTTCTCTGACGTTGCCAAGCTGGCTATTGCGGATATGCGCAAGCAGCTGGATGCAGGGCTGGGGCGCAAGGTCTTTGCAGACTACATCGTGTGTATTGAGCGCTACCTGATCCCCTTCTTTGGGGCACAGTATGTGACCACCATTGATTATGAGAAGGTGCAGCAGTTCTACGATTGGCGACGGGCTAAGATGGGGCGTGAGCCAAAGGCTAGTACGCTCAACACGCATAACTCAGCTATGAACCGTGTGTTTGAAGAGGCAGTGGCACGGGGCTTTATCGCGCATAAGAATGTGCCATTATTAATAAACCGTGGTGAGAAGAGTGAGCGGCGGCCAGACTTTACCCGTGAAGAATACGCCACGCTGATCCGCAAGCTGCCCAGTTGGATCAATGTAGGCAAGGCAGGCAAGCCCACAGACATGCGGCACCTAATGCGGGACTATGTGTTGATCATGGCCAATACGGGCATGCGGCACGGCACAGAGGCGCTGAATCTCAAGTGGAAGCATGTGACGTTGTTTGAGGAAAAGGATCTGCAATACCTAGAGATGAGCGTGTCAGGCAAGACTGGCCGCAGGGACATCATTTGTAGATCAGGCACGATCAACTATCTCAAGCGCATACACGAGAGATCTGAAGACATACGGCATATCCCTTTTGAAGACCTGCTCAAGCAACATGTCGATCTGCCCGTGTTTAGATTGCCCGATGGCACGGTCTCAAAAAACATCCACCAGACGTTCCGCAAGTTCCTCACAGACACGGGGCTAATAATATGCCCGCGCACAGGGCAGAACAGGACGCTGTATAGCCTGCGTCACACATACGCGACCTTTGCCCTAGTCAACGATGGAATGGACATGCATGCGCTGGCTGTGCAGATGGGCACAAGCATTGGCATGATTGAGCGGCACTACAGTCATCTGACACCGCGCCTTAAGAAGGACATGCTCACAGGCAAGCGGTACGAGTTATCGCGGGATGAGTTTGAAGATCGCCAGAGTGAGGACTACTGATAAGGATCAACGTAAAGGGCGGAATGCAGACATTCGCTGCGATTTGTTCCGAGGTCTGCTTTGCGGACCAAGCCGACCTTGGTTTTCCGCACTTCGCTGCGCATCGGATGAACTGGAAAGACGCGAACCTTCAAAAAAGCGGTCAAAATCGAAACGAATGTATAGGCGAAATTTACTCTGCCCCACAATGTATGGTTTTTGCCATTCAATCATCAATAATTATCGTATCTTCTGGTAGCCATTGATCCGCTTTTCTGGACCTGCGGTGAGCTGCGGCTTCGCTACTGTTATTCTAACACCCCATTTCGGCAGTCAAATATCAAAAACATCCAAATCTTCGACAATACCTGCCTCCCCTTCAAATCTCTCGGAAAGATCATCCAACGCTCTTTTATGTCCATGTGGGCTGTCCATGTGGATGCGAAAATGGCTGAGCAAAAGCCGATTTACACCAACAGCTTGCGCCATGTCTGCCACTTCGCCCGGGTCGGGGCTGAAGCCTTGTAACGCGGGGTGCAAGACTTCGCCTGCACCGCGGTAGCACCAGTGCAGCAACAGATCGGCGTCGCGGGACAGCGCGGTGATGTCGTCGTTGATACCCGTGTCACCGGAATAGACGAACTTCTTTCCGCTTGCTTCTACGGAAAACCCAAGACAGTCGAGGATGGGCTGGGCATGGGTGGCTTTGGCCGATCCAAGCGTCCAACCGTCCCCTTGAAAGGTGAAACCAGCGGTGATTTCAGTTACTTCTGGGGCGGGCCACGGACGTGGCAAGGTGCCACCGCGCGCAACCCAGACTTGCTGGCTTTGGGGTAATTCTGTGCGTGCGCGTAGATCGTTGTTCAACACCCCGTCACGTCCGAAGTATCCGTTGGTTATCTGTGCCAATGGCTTTGGCCCGAAGACCTTCAATGGCGCAGCGCCTTCGTCCCATGCGGCATGCACCAACCGCGCGTAGTCCATCATGTGGTCCGAGTGGTAGTGGGTGAAGAACAGGTGTGTGATTTCGGATGGCAGGCGGCCAGAGCGCAGCAGGTTATCGACCACCCCACCACCGCAATCAAACAAGATACGATCTGCGCCGACCTCCAGAAGAAACCCTGAAGACGCCCGCCGCGAGTAGGCTTCAGGGGAGCCTGACCCGAGGATTGTCAGCCTCATGTTGCAGGTGGCGGCGTTGCACCCGGCGCGCCCATGTTTAGCGCAGCTTCAGGTCCGCCATAGCTTTCGATCAGGGCAGCTTGATCCGCGAATGCTTGCGCGTTTGCGGCTTCAGGATCTACCCTGAGGCGAAGCTCAGCGGTGAGATCGCTCACGATTTCTGCGAAAGCGGGGTCAGCGGCGAGGTTGGTGGCTTCCTCAGGGTCATTATGCAAATTGAACAGCTCTGGATCAAACCCGATATAGGTGTTCAGCTTCCATCGTCCTTTTCGCAACATATACCCAGCCGATACCGCACCCACGGCATGATATTGGCTTAGAATAACGCGATCAGGGTCAGGCAGATCAGTGGCGATTTGGGTCAGCGGCACGCCTTCGCTTTGGAACTCCAACCCGAAATGAGCAGGGATGGTTGCCGAGATGTCGAGAAGGTCCACAGGCGTTTCGCATGTGCCAACGGGAACGTCTGGCCCTGCCATGATCATCGGCACTGCGACGGACTCCTGATAAAAATTGGATTTCCCCCAAAGTCCGCGCGCGCCGACGTTATCGCCGTGATCGGAGGAGTAGATTACCGTAGTTTCGTCGGCCAGCCCGTTCTCTTCGAGGGCGCGCATCAGTCGGCCGACGTTGTGGTCCATCCAGCTTACCAGACCGAAATAAGCGGCCACTGCATCGCGGCGCTCTGCCTCGGATTTGAATTTCGTCTCACTCTCCATCTGCGCATTCTGAAGTTCGACCCAAGGGTGGCGCACATAGCCATCTTTTGAGTTCATCTTTGGGGCTGGCAGACTGTCGGGCGGATAGAGGTCAAAGAACTTCGGCGGGACAACCAGCGGGAAATGCGGGGCCACAAGGCCGACATAAAGACACCACGGCTGATCATCGTCTTTATGGGCCGACAGCCAGTCTACAGTCTTGTCGGTCACAGCCTGATCATAGTCGGTATATTTGCTCGTTCCAGCACCGATGTATTCCCCCAGCATACGGGTTGGTGGCGAGACGCGTTCAGCTTTCGCGCGAATCGAGCCCCAGACCATGCCGTGTCCGCCCACGACGTGCATTGGTATATGCTCGTGGTCAAATCCCGCAGGATCGCCCCTCTGTCGGTAGTGAAGTTTTCCGATACTCTCAACGGGAACCCCCGCATCCTGTAGACAGTGCCCCCAGCCGGGAATTTGCCCTGTGTAGGGCATGGCATTGTCCCACAGACGAGTTTGATGCACATGGCGCCCCGTTGCAAAGCTAGCGCGCGCGGGCACACAAATAGGTGAGGGTGTGTAGGCATCGATGAAACGCGTGCCCCGTGCAGCGAGTGCATCAAGGTGCGGGGTGCGCACAAACGGATGCCCCGCGCAGCCCATGGCCCGCGCTTGGTGTTCGTCAGACAGAATAACCAGCAAGTTTGACGGCATCAGGTTTCCTTTTCCTCAGAAGCGATTTCAAGGGTTTCGAGCACACGGCGGAATGTTGCGATGTCCTCTGCGCTGATATGTTCTACCAGCTTTGCCTGTCGTTGGCGCATTCTTGGCAGCGCGACATCAAAGATGTCTTGACCCTTTTGTGTAAGGCTCAGCAGATGAACGCGACTGTCTTTTTTATGGTTTTTTGAGGTAACAAGCCCAATCTCGATGAGCGATTTGGCGTTGCGACTGACAAGACCTTTGTCCATCGCAGTATATTTTACCAGTTCAGATGCTGTGACCTCTCCCGCGCCGCCGATGAAGGCAAGCACGCGCCATTGGGCCAGTGTGAGCCCAACGGAATCATGCAAAATTCGCGAGGCCTGTACATTCAGTTTTTGATGCACACGCGAAATTCGGTACGTGAGAAAACTGCTGAGCTGGGCCAGCTGTGGATTGAAATCTTTGGGTGTTTCGTCGTTCATATGGGACCTCTTAAAGCCATGATCACGCTCAAAGGTTGTCTCGTCAACTATATTGTTGACTGAACAACTATCTTGTGGCTTGCTGTGTTGAAAGTCAGGGAGGACTCAATGAAAAATCTTATTACAGCCGCTGTTGCGGCACTTGGTATTGCTACATCCGCAGTATCTGCAACTGCTGCCGACTGGACCCCGCCAGGCCCGATCAAGCTAATGATCGCCTTTGCAGCAGGGGGTGGTGCCGACACGCAAGCACGCCTTATCGCAGAAGAAATGGAAGCGCGCACAGGCTGGCAGTTCATTCCGGAGCAGGTGACAGGCAAGGGCGGTGTGAACCTTCTGGTTGAGATGAAAGACATGCCCAATGACGGTTCGGTGATTGGCATGGTGATCAACGAATCCTTTGGTTACAATCTTTATTCCGCAAAAACGGGCATGAAGCCAGCGGAGTTTACGGGCCTGACAACCACTGCAGGGTTCCAGATGGGCGTTGTCGCGCAAACCAGCAAAGGCTGGAGCAGCTTTGAGGATGTGGTGGCCGCCGCAAAAGCAGGTGAGCAGTTGCGTTTTGGCGTGATGAGCCCGCGCTTGGGTGATCTTGCATACGTCTTGGGCAAGGCGCAGGGGGTCGAGTTCAACATCGTCTCCGTCAAAGGCGGCAAGGCAGTGATGAACGGCGTCAACGCAGGTGATATGGACCTCGGCTTTATGGCTGGTATCCAGTCAAAAGGTGTTGCGGCGGGCGATCTGGTTAATCTTGCATCCGCGCTGAGCGGGCCGCTGGTGCAGACACCAGACGCGCCTACATTCGCCGATCTTGGCGTGGCGTATGACAGCGACGGCTACTTTATGTTCGCGGCACCTGCAGGCATGCCAGAGGACGCGCGCACAGCGTTGACTGATGCCATCGTCAGCATTGTTTCGGATCCGGAAACAAAGGCGGGCGGTTTGATCGCGAAAGCCTTTGGCGGGCCAACCATCATTAAGGGTGCTGATCTGGATGCCCTTATGGCAAAAGGATATGACGAATCCGAAGGCCTGATCAAAGCAGCCTCCGAGTAATCAGAACAAAACGCGGGCGTCCTGAAACGGGCGCCCGCAGTGTCTCTGAAGGAAAGCGAATGCCCGCACCCCCGCGATCAAACCTGTATATCGGTCTGCTTTGTATCGCCCTCGCGGTCCTCTTGATATTTATCTGGATCCCGCTCGACACCGACAGCGGCATTGTCGAAAAGGTCCGTGGACGGTTCGCAATTGGCGATGCCTTGGCACCAACGATTGCCGCAGGTTTTATCCTGTTCGGCGGGGTATTGTTGTTGGTGTTTGAACGCAATGCCCCAATTCAATCCAGCCTGACAAGAAGCCATCTTTCATTCATGGGCAAACTTTTTGCAGTAACGGTTGTGGGCCTGATGGTGATGCGTTTTGCCGGACCCGTAGCCGCCGAAAGTGCAAATCTATTCCGCGCCGAGCCGATCGAGTATCGCCTGCTACGCGCCACTGCAGGATGGAAACACATCGGCTTTTCACTCGGTGGCATTCTCATGGTGGCTGGCATCATCGCAATCGTGGAGCGCGGGTTCTCCCGCCGCGGATTGCTGACTGCGGTTTTGGCTGTTCTGGCAATGATCGCCGTATTCGATCTTCCGTTTGAAGATCTGCTTTTGCCGCCCAACGGGGACGTCTGATGGGTGTCCTCGACTATATCTGGCTTGGAATTATCGCCGTATTTCAAGGTCCCGAAGCCTTCAGTGTTTTTGGCATCGCTGTCTCAATTACGGTGATGATGGTTCTTTCGGGGTTCCTTTTCGGGATTGTTGTCGGGGCGACGCCCGGTCTGGCGGGGCCCTTTGCGATGGCAATTTCTCTGCCCATCCTCATTTCCATCTTTGGCTACTCGCCTGATGCCTTATTGCCCGTCATGGGTTTTTTGATTGGTATCATGAAGGGGGCGACCATTGGCGGTGCAGTGCCTGCCATCCTCTTCAATACACCCGGCACACCTGATGCGTTTATGACGACCTTGGACGGCTATCCGATGGCACAACGGGGACAGGACAAAAAGGCATTGCGGGTGGCTCACTTGTCGTCCGCGTCTGGCGATACATTCTCCGATATCGTCCTGTTTGTCTGCGCGCCCTTCCTTGCCATTTTGGTTGAGGCCTATCTGGACCTGCCCGAGAAAACCGGTCTTCTCATTCTGTCTCTCAGCTTTATTGCTGCTGTGATAGGCGGCTCGCCTGGCAAGGGGCTGATCTCGATCGGGCTTGGACTGCTCGCGGTTTATGTCGGTACGGGAGAGGATTTTTACCCCCGATTGACGATGGGCGCTGACGAATTATCGCGGGGTTTCCCGATTACCACCGCTGTTCTGGGGGTCCTGATTATTGGGGCTGTGTTCAAGGGTCTGGATGAAACTTGGCGGGAGAGCCGTGATGGCAAACCTGCGCCTGTTGTGTCCGACGCAGGGGATCAAAAGCTCAGATGGCCAGACATTAAACGGCTTCTTCCCCACATCTCCCGATCCGCCCTTATCGGAACAGGGATTGGTGCCTTGCCGGGTGTTGGCTCTACCCTCGCTGCAACTTTGGGGTATTCAACTGCGCGGGCGCGATATGCCAAGACCAAAGACACAGGTGCGGCTGCTTTCGGTGAAGGCGCGCCTGAAGGGATTGCAGCGACCGAGGCCGCAAATAGTGCCGTGTCCGGTGCCAACCTCATTCCTGTGCTCTCACTTGGAATACCGGGCAACGCAGCGGCGGTATTTCTCATTCTTGCCACCGAGACGATTGGCGGCTTTAACCCCGGTCCATCGGTATTCCGGTTCTCCGCTGACGTGGTCAACCCCGAACTCGTGGTAGCCTTTGGCCTCTTTACCTGCATGACAATCGCGAACGTTTTCAACTGGACCATTGGCGGCGTGTTCATGCGCTCCATGGGATTTATGATCAGGATCCCCAAACAGCTGTTGCTGCCATCGGTTTTGCTGCTGACGCTCACGGCGATCTATGTGCAGGAAACCCGGCTTGAGGCGATATGGTTTGCTTTGGGTTTTGGCGTCCTTGGCTACTTTATGCGGGTTCTCACAATCTCGCCGCTGCCTTTTGTGATCGCTTTCATCCTTGGCAAATCCTTGGAAGAAACGGCACGACAAGCCTATTCCGCCACAGGCAATGATCCCTTCTTTCTGTTCAACAACCCGATCGCCCTTGCCTTTATCCTTATGTCAGTCGCCGTTATCTTCTTTACGGGACGCAATGCAAAGAAAGCTGCGCCATGAGCACACCAAATATCCTCCTGATTTCCTCCGACCAGCACCGCGCGGATTGTATGGGCTTTAAAGGTCGCAACATCAAAACCCCGCATTTGGACCAGTTGGCGGCGGAAGGGACAGTGTTTGACGCTTGCATCACACCCTCGGTTGTTTGCCAGCCAGCGCGCGCATCGATCCTGACAGGCCAGCTGTGCCGCACCCACGGTGTGCATGACAATGGCATCGACCTGCCTGCCGAGATTGGAGAGAAAGGTTTTGCAGGCTCAATGGCTGCGGCTGGATATCAGACAAGCTATTTCGGTAAGGCGCATTTTTCCACCTATCATACCTATGAGCCAACGGGGACAGCAGAATGCCTCCGGTCTTCGGCCAGCTATCCCGATACATGGTATGGGCCCTACATGGGGTTCGAGCACGTGGAGCTGATGTTGGTGGGCCACAACTGGTGGGCTCCCGAAAAGCCGCCAGCAGGTCAGCATTATGAGCGGTTCTATCACATGGACGGCAACGGCGACGCGCGGACCAAACTGATGTGGGAAAATGCGGGCGACACCAAAGGTGCTGCACAGGTCTGGCACTCCAAATTGCCTATCGCCTATCACAACACGCCTTGGACAGCGGACCGCGCGATTGAATGGCTGCGCCACGGGCGCGACGCGGAAAAGCCGTTTTGCACATGGGTCAGTTTTCCCGACCCGCATCATCCGTTCGACTGCCCCGAGCCGTGGTCGCGCCTTCATGCTCCGCAGGATGTTGATCTGCCGGAGAACCGCACACGCAGTTATGAGGGCAAGCCGTGGTGGCACAAAGCGGCATTGGAAGGCGAGCCTGCAGATCCAAAATTTGCTGACATCCGAAAAGCCTACAGCCGTATCCCCGAGCAGACCGATGAGCAGCTGCGCGAGATTATCGCCAATACCTACGGTCAGATCAGCTTTATAGACCACCAGATTGGACGCATCATGAACACGCTGATGGAGCAGGGTTTGGACGAGAATACTATTGTGATCTATATCTCTGACCACGGCGATTGGCTGGGCGATCATGGTTTGATCCTGAAAGGTCCGATGCATTACGAAGGTCTGCTCAAAGTACCGATGATCGTTAAGGGCCCAGGTGTGCCCGCTGGCAAAGTGGTGGATGAGCCGGTCTCAACGCTCGATCTGGGGCCGACCTTCTGTGACTATGGCCAAGCAGAGGCGCAATTGACCCAACATGGCAGCAGCCTGCGCCCCTTGATTGAGGGAGACGCGACACGCGCATTCGCCCGCAATGAATGGGGTCTTTTGCCGGGGCGCGTTGGCGTTGCGCTGGAACTGCGAACCGTGCGCACACGTACCCACAAACTTACTGTTGATTTGATCTCGGGTGCGGGTGAGCTTTATGATCTGGAAGCTGATCCTGACGAGATGACAAACCTTTTCGATATGGATGAGGCGGCGGAAATTCAGGCGACACTTGCAAGCTATGTTGCGAGCCGCCCGCAGGACATGTTGCCAGATCAAACGCCTGTTGGAACTGCATGACGAAAAACTGCTGCACTCCCAGCCGCCCAACGACAGCGCCGCAGACCCTTCGCCCAGACCAAGATGTGTGCGCCGAAGTTGATGTCTCGGCTGATAGCGTCGAGATTCCAGGCGGGGCGGCACTTGTTGGTACGGGAACACCACAGATTGCGGATGATGGTGAAGGGCCGCTGCGCAAGGTCAAAGTTGCGCCATTCAGGCTGGGTAAGACATGCGTTACAAATGCAGGTTTTGCACGTTTCGTTGACGCGACAGGCTATCAAACAGAGGCCGAGACGTTTGGATGGTCGTTCGTTTTCTGGTCCGATTTGAGCACCATTGTCCGCAGCAAAGGCATACCCGGGCTTGAGTGGTGGCGCAAAGTAGATGGGGCGTATTGGCGTGATCCAAGGGCAGAGGGCCGCAGTTGTCTCGAGCAGGCCAAGGATCATCCCGTCGTACATATTTCTTGGAACGACGCCACGGCCTACTGCAAATGGGCTGGTGGACGTCTGCCAACAGAAGCCGAATGGGAGCACGCTGCGCGGGGCGGGTTTGGTGATGTTCCATTCCCCTGGGGGGCCGAGGAGCCGAACGATACAGATCAGTTTCCATGCAATATCTGGCAGCTGCAGGTAAGTACAATCCGTCTGATGAACTAGGCACGAGCCTGCAGGATTATTACGATAAGTTTTCATCCTGAGTGATCCACCTGCTCAGCTGCAGCGTAAAGAGAGTAACAGTTCTTCTCCTGACTTACTGTAAAAACTTTAAGGCTGGGCTGTAATGGCTCAGCCTCTTTTGTTTCGAGCTGTGACAATATGTTTCTTGTATGGAATGCTGACAGCAATACAACGTGGTCACAGCCAATAGGAGAAAACTATGAAAACGATTACAGCATCACTGTTCGCTTTGGTTCTCTCTGCTCCATTCGCTCTTGCCGATGGTTGCGGGATGCACGGTGAACAAGAAGCGTCAATGTCTTGCGCAACAGGCCAATCTTGGGACGCAGAAGCAAATCAGTGTGTCGACACAAGCGCATAAGACTATCTAAGCAGAACTAATGAGGCCCCACTTTTGTTGGGGCCTCATTGCTGAGTGGATGCTTTTAAGCTCTCCCCTCTGAGACAGCGCCTGTGTGAGAGTGCATCATTATATCGCCCACCACCCGTATGGTGTTCCCGCCCACTCCCCGTATAAACCAAGCATCGTTGTTCCCACCAAAGAAACACCAATAAAACATAGTATTTGTAATATGAATGACCGTTGATGTTTTACATATCTACCGCTAAGCTGTATCACAGAGGCATTGAGAGAGGTTCTGATGATGCAAAGCTTTGTTCGATACTTCCGTGTATCTACTACGGGTCAGGCTACGTCAGGGCTTGGCTTAGAAGCGCAGGAGCGTGACGTTCAACTTTATCTCGACAACTACCTGGATGATGAACACGAAGTCATTGCTACCTTCACAGAGGTGGACAGTGGAGGCAAGGAAAGCCGTGCTGAACTTGCCAAAGCTATTGAGGTCTGTAAGCGAAACAAGGCTACTCTGATCGTATCCAAAGTTGACCGCTTGAGTAGGGACATTCACCATCTGTCAGGTCTGATGAAGGATAAGAAACTACAGTTCAGAGTGGCATCACTGCCCAGCGCAGATAAGAACATGCTCTACTTCTACGGCATTATGGCTGAGATGGAGCGGGACTTTATTTCCACCCGTACTAAAGCCGCACTTGCAGCAGCTAAAGCTCGTGGCGTTAAGCTTGGTGGGGCAAGGCCAGAAGCCGAATCCCGACACAAAGCTGTGAGGGATGAGGCTGATGCTCGTGCTAAGACCATTGCACCTACTATCACCTCAATGCGGGAGAGCGGCAGCACGTGGGATGAGATAGCCATGCAGCTAAACGCCATGAGTGTGCCGACTGCGAGAGGCGGTAAGTGGTATGGAAAGACTGTGCTTAACGCAGCTAATAGGCTTTAAGATGAGGCTAGCCAAACGATGATTGGAAAGTTTCTCAAATCAGCTACGGGGATTGCTGTTGGCCTTCTTGCTGTCCTCACTTTTCTGGTTATGTGGTTTACTGAGCCAACTTACAGCCAAGAAGAGATGGATTGGTGCGCTGCCAACCGCCCAGATTTAACTATGGAAGTCTGTGCGGAGGAATTTGGTTACTAAAGTAGGGACTTGTTTGTAGAGGACTGTCAGGAAGGCGAGATAATGAAAGTATTGGCGTGGCACAGCGAACTGGCTGAGCGATTACGCTTAAAACTTGGGTGGTCACATTACGCAATCTACTGGGTGTCGTTCATCAAAGGTGTTGCTGTGATCTCCCTCGTGTATTGGTTGGTTTGATGCACAACAAAGCTATGGCTCAATGACACAGCTACAACACATCACGATGAACCACTTATCGTTTGAGTGTCCGTGCGGTCATTCACCACTGATACCTGTGCAGGACATGATTGAGCGATATGGTGGTGAAATAACTGTTGATGCTGTCAGAGCCAAGGCACGATGTTCATCTTGTGGGCAGAAGACTTTTGAGTTTCGCATCGTTTATCGTGGCGGCTCCTACGATGCGCTCATAGGTGCTGCTAATACAAAGATGAACGGTACAGTTTAGCGCTGTGTTGTGTCTGATGAGATATTACTTTTATGCTGCAGTGCGTTTGTGATCACAAATAATTATCACATCAATTGGATGGGGCTGGGGTTAAGCGCTAGCGTCTCCGTTGAGAAATGAGACATCCAACTGTGAGATTGCCTCAAACATTACTGGAACACCCATGCCTCCGTAATTGGCACGGGAAGCACCCGCAGATTGGCGATGTCCAGTAATTGCATCATGCACCTCTTCGCCAACACCAGCGTCTCTGCACATCCGCTTGAAGGTCTTACGGAAGCTACGGATACTTTTGTTCGGATGTGGAACGATACTGTGCAGTACTGGAAGTATTTGATGGCCAATCTCTGTGGCAGATAAGCCATCCTCGTTCTTCTCATAGTCAAACAAGCGGCCCGTTGAAGGCTCTGGAAGCTGTAGATCAGGATGAATAGGTACAAGCCGCTTTGATCCAGCGTTCTTTACCCGCACCCTCTCGTCTACGGTATCCATAGTCGTGAAATAACGAATACCCTCATGCTCGATATCGTTGAAGCGTTCCCACGTTAAGTTCCCAGCCTCAGAGGGACGCATCCCAGTGGTAGCAAGGATTGAAAGCAAAAGCCTGTCTTGAGGGTTCCAGTCGTGAGCAAAGATCGCTCTCAGTTCAGACATCTCAAACGGATAGGTTTCTTCTGATGGTTTGCCAACTTTCTTGAGGTCTAGGTCACGGAATGGATTAGACTGGATATAGTCCCGCTGCACACAGTATTTGAGCAGATCCTGCACTCCCCAAATGTAATCCTTTAAGGTTTTGTTAGAGCGCTTAGGATTCTCAGCCAGTATCTTATCCAGATAATCATAGGCATGTTTAGGTTTTATATCTGTGATCTCTAAATCACCCATCACGTCTAGGAATTGCTTGGCCCAGCGCTTCTTCTTTCTTTTCGTATCTTCTAGCGGAGTATCACGCTCAACACGCTCAATGTATTCAGGCATCACAGAGCTATAGGTCAGAGCCTCCGTTGGAACTATTCGCGCTGGCCTACTGATAGGTTCCACGGGTTCATTTGTTAGCCGCCGCATCGCTGGGTGATCTACATGGATTTGCCCCGCTATAAGCGCCAAATCTTCTTTAGGGCCTGTAAATGGCTCAACACTTGGTTCAGGTAGACCTTGCTCTCGTGCGGCACTGATCAATAGATCCTGCCAGAAAGTGTGAACAGGCTCCGTCACATAACGGCCAGCCACACCCTTATCTGCCATCGAATACTGTGACTTTGCGTTCAAGCCTTTGATGCGTTCACGTATTTCATCAAGGGACAAATCGCCCACAATGAGTTCAGTTAGCTCTGATAATTCCTCCGGTATTGCCTGGTTGAAAATAATACCAGCATAGGTGTCACAGTTTTGCTTAAACGCAGACAAAATGTGGTAGTCCGTACTGGGCCTTAAGTCGGGTATGTTACGGTGCTTGAACACAGTCGCCAAACTAACGATGGCATCCACCGCAAAAGCATCAGTGGCACTGAAATATTTAGTCCTCTCGTCCAACTGCTTTTGATCAAACAGATCGTATATCTCTTGAGCAAGCGCATGTTGTTTGCGTTTAGCCAAACTCTCATCGTCTGTCCCTGTGGAGCGCCTTAGATCTCTTTGGTTAGGAAACAAATGACGCAAGTGTGCAGGGACACTGACAAGCACATACCACTTGCCTTTGATGTGATTCAGTCTGGCTACCGGATATGTGTAAGAATTATTATTTGCATTTCTGAACATATAAACAGGTTAGGATCAACCAAAAGTATTGTCTATAGTATTGTCCACATAGACTCTTAAGAGACTGATTTACATTATTTGTATTTTATCTCAGCGGGTTAAGTGGTGCTGTGAGAGAGGATTGAACTCTCGACCTCACCCTTACCAAGGGTGTGCTCTGCCACTGAGCTACCACAGCATCTGATGGGCGATTTAGACAGTCTT
>Ga0206130_10005845_pt1 | contig 14387 bp, 14 predicted proteins | sample Helgoland_Spring_9_FD_148637 | JGI IMG/M metagenome (GOLD analysis project Ga0206130, IMG submission 148637) | Pelagic subsurface seawater microbial communities from Kabeltonne, Helgoland, North Sea - Helgoland_Spring_Bloom_20160512_1 | ecosystem: Environmental > Aquatic > Marine > Epipelagic ... | reverse complement strand
TACAAACTGATGTACATATCCTGCCTGTTGACAGTGACTCACCAATACGTAACCTATTGAAAGTACAAACAGTGAGATGTGTATTGGTGCTGTACAAGGGCAATTAGTCCGCCCCCGGGCACCACTTATCCTTAATCACATTACCGTTTGTAAACGTTTGATGTGTTTGCAGGTGGTGAGAAGTTTCTTTTATGTATGTTTCTGTTACTGCTCTAAAGACCAAAGGCTTCTTTTCAGCAATTCGCTTTTGGTTATTGGCTGTGCCAACATTCAGACAAGCCAAGTCTTCTAAAGGAGTTCTGTTCTGCGAGGTTAAGACGGTTGATGGGTTTCATCATACGTTGACTGCATGGGAAACAAAAAAGGATATGAAGAAATTTGCATCTTCGCCGATACATTTAAAAGCGATGAAGGTTTTCCCTAAAATAGCGACAGGTTCAACCATCGGTTTTGAGGCTGACGAAATCCCAAGTTGGAGTGAGGCTCTTGAGGTGTGGAGAACACAAGCGGTCGATTACACTTGATTTGCAAAAGCCAGCGAACATTCATTTGAATTGAATATCCATCTCCATACCCTTCACCTATTTTTCCAGATGACCACCCACCAATCTGGTCAATCATATCCGATGGACAATTAACTGCACGAAGCCTGTCACGCATAGAATGACGAAATGAGTGGATGACATAGTCTGGTCCTGCTACCTGCTTCAGCCATTTGTTCAAAGCAGCACTAGCAGAGTTAGAATGACACTCCTTTTCATCACAATATCTAGGAAATAAGAAGGGGCTATTACTGGCTGCATAAGCCTGTCTAGCTGCCCAGAGTGACACACCAACCAATGGAACCTTGCGTTGACTCCCTGCTGTCTTTAGACGCCTCCACGAGTGAGGTTTAATGTCCACATAAGGCACTTCTTCATCAAGATAAACATCACCTTTGGATAGCCCAGCTGCTTCACTCAACCTCATGCCAGTATCGGATATAAGAGCCACCAACCATCTAGGATCATCGTTAGATGTCTGACATTGGGATTGAATGATTTTTAATATGTTATCGGGAATAGGCTTCCTCTTAGGAGTATCAAACGATTTGGCATATAAGTACCGCTGAAGGCATTGGCACCTTCCAATCCATATTCACGAATGTTGAGATTTATGATTGACCTAACAGAGTTAAACACTCGTTTGACAGAGTTTATGTTCATGCCTTTATCAAGACACCAATCACGGAACTGAGCAGCCTCTGATGTTGCATAAGATGTGATGGGTCTGTTGCCTAATAGCTTAGCGACATAGTTGCCATTGCGTTGGGCTGTTCTGATAAAGATACGGTCATCATTGCCTTTGATACGAAGGTAGTTCTCAACAGCATCAAGCATCACTGGAGAACTATCATCTTCATGATTCGTCCTCACCAAATGAATAGCTGGAATATCCATATTTTGAAGACGTAGGCCTAACCAGTAATCCTCAAGACGTTGCGTCACTGATTGAGCAGCCCTCAACGCCCCAGCATATGATTTAGTCTTTAAGCTAAAGGACAGGCGTTTGGAGGCGTAATGCTGCCTCACATCATATGGGACACGTCTTGTGTAATAATAGACACCGGCCCGACATGACACATAACTATCATCGGACCTGTACATCACTTTGGACATCACTCACCACCTGCAAACACATCAATCGTTTACAAACAATGAGATAGGTAATCTGATTAAGGATAAGTGGTGCCCGGGGGCGGCACCAGATTAGCGTCTTAATAAATCTCAGGCCATTTCAATTACTTTATTTTTATGTTATATTACAATATGTTGATTTCTCATAGAGTATTATGGGATCTCATAACCGCTCAGAACATCTCTCCACAAAAGGTGGACAGAAAGGTGGAATGAAAGGCATATGTAATATGAGAGCTTTAAACAGAATCCCAGCAACGGCGATCAAATCACTTCCGATGGGAAAGCATTGCGATGGCGGCGGCCTATGGCTGAATAAACGCAATGAAGGTAATAGCTGGTTTTTCAGATACACAATCGGTGGTCACCGAAGAGAGATGGGGCTTGGTAGCTTGCAGAATGTTAGCCTTAAGCAAGCTCGCGATCTTGCTGAAAAATGCCGTGCAAGGCTTGGTGAGGGTTTAGACCCAATCAAGCAAAGGGACAAACAGCTTCGCGAACAATCCAAATTAGATACAACGCTGAAGACCACAGCTTTGCAGGCATTTGAGTCAATAAAAGCTGAGCTACGTGGTGATGGGGTTGATGGTCGATGGTTTACCCCTATTGGCTTGCATGTAATCCCCAAGCTTGGCAATTACCCTGTAGAAGAGATCACTCAACGTGATTTGGAAAGAGTTTTAAAACCTATCTGGAATACGAAGCATGAGACAGCGCGTAAGGCTCTTAATCGGTTAAATATCATAATCAAATATGCTGCCGCCTTAGGCTTGAACGTTGATATTGGCGTTGTTGATAAAGCCAGACAGCTGCTGGGGCCAACCCGGCATCAGCCAAAGCAGATGCCGGCCCTCAGTGCAATGGATACTTCCGAATTTTACCAATCATTAACTGATTTAACTCCAACTCATCTGTGCATGAAACTTTTGATACTAACCGGACTGCGATCTCGGCCAGTACGTCATGCAAGGATAGATCAATTTGATGGAGATATCTGGATTATTCCGGGAGAGATGATGAAGGGCAAACGGGGCACGACGGAAGATTTCCGTGTTCCATTGAGTAAGGAAGCACAGAGTGTCGTTGCCGATGCAATGAGCATATCGAGGGATGGCTTTCTTTTCCCAAGCATCCGAAAAGGTGTCATCAGCGATAGCGCGCTATCAAAACATATGAGAGACAAAGGGCTTGGGGGCGTGCCTCATGGATTCAGGTCAACTTTGCGAACATGGCTCACGGAAAATACTGACATTCCGTTTGATGTTGCGGAAATGATCATTGCTCACAAAACTGGCTCAAAGGTTGCGCGTGCATATAACCGAACTGACTATTTGGAGCAGCGGCAGCCTTACATGGAGATGTGGGCAGAGTTTATAGTTTCTAAAACAGAGTCATGAACGACAAAGCAAACGCGGTGTTGATATTTTGGACAACCACAGGGGTTACCTAATTTGCCGGGCGAGAGTGGGCCTGATTTTTTCCCGCTTGGGCGGAAAGAGAAAATAAAAAAGATTGTGAAGCGTTCCTTGCATGCCGGCTAAAACCCGGCGAAAGTCTGACAAACACTGGCGAATACTTTTTTGTTGCAAGTGGTGAAGCAGTTAAACAAAACTCGTGAATGCGTCACAGCTTTTGTTGACAGCAAATAAATGAACTACAAACTCACCCTGATTTCACCCGTTTGTGCGTTTTTTGCTCCTGATGGCTCATTAGTGAGTGTATTACATTTGTTGAAAACCTTAGCCAGTTGGAACCTCAATAATGTCTGGTTTTTGGCCATCAGTAATGAAGTAGTTTGAATATCTGATACCTTTGGCTGATTGAAAATCACATTCGATCCTTGCCTTATTTCCTACATAAGGGTTTTCAAAGTAACATTCACCTGAACCTTTTATTATTTCACCAGAGACTATGAGCATATCTATTAGCTGTATTCTCGCATCGCTTGAGGGTTTTTGCGAAGCTATGGCCAGACCGGAGTGGGCCACTATAAGAAGATCTTGCTGATCTCTGTCAGACAAAAAATAGAAGCCAATCCGACTGGTGTCATAAGATGTATGAATTATTCTGTCACGGCAGGATGTTCGCGTTTGGGAAATCCTTGAAACTGTGCAATCACCATTTAAGGACATCACCCCAGTGAGTTTTGCCGGTGATGGTCCTGACCCATTGAGATTGATAACTTTTTTAAATGAGTTTTTCTCGTTTGGTTTAGGAACTACAGAAACAACGACTTCCTCTTCGTCAACCCTTTCAATACCCCATTTTCCCCTTAAATGTTTGGGGATCCATCCTGCACAGGACAGACCACGTTTGTTGGCTTCTGTTTTAAATAATGCGAGGTCCGGATCTTGTGTCCAATTTCCAGTGTCATCGATGGCCTTGTCACACACAAATTCATCAGAACTTGCATTAACTCGTACAACAAAGTCGGGCCCTATTTCTTCTTTGGTTTGCGTAATTGAAACAGGCTTATGATTTTGGCGATAAACCTCAGTTTCTGCAGGGAGGGTTATAAAATAGACTGGGAAGATTAAGACTAAAAATGCCGCTACCCTTAGAGACATTTTGCCGAACATTCTAAGTGAGTCTTTCATGAGACGGCTCCTTTACATCACGATCAATGAAAGGATTAGCTATCTATCAGGCAGTAAATTGCCGAAAATAAGTCAATTCTGTGAGAATTGCGTAAAGCTGAAAATCAAATATTATCGAGTTATAGCTGGTGCTGTTTTAACGCGACTATAAATCTCAGATATCTGCTGATACTGACTGTCTATGTAAGGGGCTAAGACTGCACCAACAGTTACGCAGAGAAGAATGAAAAATAACTTCTTCATGAGACCCAACCAACTACATCAACACTAGACGACTGTTGTTGGATAAATGATTACTGCTTGCAGCTAATATGATCACATAAACCATGAAGACGCCAATTGAGACTACTGCCCATTTAAAGATGCCGACCATAGGAACCTCCTTGTTAACTCCATCAGGAAAGGATGAGGTCGCAATTGGTCATTAATTTGCCGGAAATAAGGTCTTTTTATGCGGATCAATTATTACTTTTCGAAACCCCAATGCGTGCGTCAAGCTAAGATCTTTTATTTTCGAGATTTTCATACTCTTGTGTTAGATGTTAAAAAGCACTTAAATTAATCAGCCAGAATAGCTTAAGGAAAAGATAGAAATGCCCTCATTCCTGAAACTTTTACTTTCTCGCTTGTTTGGATTTTTAATAGTCATCTTTTTGGCTATGCCTTTTGGTGTAATCAATGCCTCGGCCATTGACAACTATGATCGGAAACAATTTGATCAAGCGTTTCGAGAGTCTTATCTAAATATCATCCTTAAAGAAGGAAGTTCAGAGGATGAATACGTATTGGGCATGATCTACTTAAATGGACTTGGAAGCAGCGTTACAGACCCAATAACCGCATTAAAATATTTGGAATTGGCAGCACAAAAGGATCATTTTAGAGCAACGCTGGCTCTTGCTCAGGAACATTTCCAAGGTGCCAAAATTAGAAAAGACCTTCCGAAAGCGTTGAGCTTCTTTAAGAAAGCCGAGAGTTTAAATAACCAAAGTTTTGCAAAAGAAATAGCAGAGATCTCAAATTCCATCTCCGGTGGTGAGATTACAAAAAATGCATGCGTGAATGCCCTTGATGCATCAAAGCAGAAGGTTGCTGAACAATATAATTTTGCAGCAAAATGTTTGGCTGAAGGCGTTGGCTTTAAGAATAATGGCAGTCAAGAAAAAGAACGCCTCATAATAATGTTAGGTAAAAATGGTGGCCTTGAGGTTTTAAAGATATATGCAAAAGAAGTTGCAAACCGAGATAATGAGCTTGAACTAGCAAATCAATTATCAAAAATTATGGTTATTGATGGCGTTGATCGTGAGCTGAGAAGCAATATTAATAGCCTTTTAGAAGCTGCAAACATGCAAATAGATCTCAAGTTAACGAACTCTCCTAGCCCTGATTATATCGATAAGGCACTAATCACTGTCAGTAATGGAAATTGTAACATTGCCAAGAGAGCGTTGAACGCAATAGATACAAAGACTATGCAAGAGGCTTTAAGGAGGAATAAAATTGATCGTTCTAAGTGCAAAAATGACCCAGTTATTAAATCGTTAAATCCGATTACAGTTTCCAAAAAACTTTTGCCACAGCAAGAACAAGATTTAAAATCACTTTGCAATGAAGGTGTCAGGAATTTCTGTCTTCTACTAGGTAGAGCTCACTTAAAAGGGATGACTGGTATTACAGAAAAAATGGATGTGAAAAAGCGGGAGCGACTTGCGCTCCCAGTATTTCAAATCGCTGTAGATCAGGGGAGTCTGGAAGGGCACATAGATGTTGCAAAAATATTAGCTGACGGCGGCAAAAGAGAAAAGGCTATGTCGATCCTTCAGAACGCAATAAATCAAGGAAACGTTGAGGCTTTATTCCATTTGGCAGCCATCAAATTGAAGTCTTTGTGGAGTGCTAACGAAGAAACCTGTGCACCATTAAGACAATATTTGGCGAAAGCAACTATATCAAATCCAAGCTACGAAGAGGCAGTCATGCTAATGGGTTCAAAGTGCAATTAGACAATGTTTTGAGAACTTTTTGATTATTTACCTAGTTTGAAATTCTTGACCTCGAACTAGAAAAATATCTTTCCAGAATTTTATTAAATTAGAATTTTGAATAACACCTGTATATACAAAATCTGGCATTTTTTCTGGAATTTTGTTCTCCTGCACGGAGCGAACAAAAACCTCGTCCATGCTGGAGCTGGAGATCTCACTTTTTTCCATATTCGGAAGTAGAGAACTCAAAATAACTTTCTTGTTCGCGCTAGAGGTTGAGGACCTTGAAATAGCGCTGAGGGCTTGGAATATATCCCCAACACCCTTATCTGCTGACTGAGCAACTGATAAGTATTTTGAGAAACTGATTGGTATCTTTCTGTCAAAATTATTCTGATCTTTTTTAGCTATCTGAGCAGCGCAATCCCCCAATCCAAAAATTTGATCTAATCCAGACGTCTCGGGGCAACCCGGACGGCAGGTCGATAGTATGGTCTCACGCCCATTCTTTGTGAGAATGGAAAAATCAACTTTATCCCCAACATTAAAGCCCTCAACAACACTCCTCAGAGCACTTTTGTGGGAATTTAACTCACTTTCGGATACACCTTTTTGAACCAAATAAATGATTTCATAATGGTCGCCATTAGCTCTGCAATACTGATTCTTGGCGTTTGCTGAAGTGCTCAAAAAAAGCATCAAGAGGCATAAAATAGTTTTCAAACTAAATTGCATATTATTCTGTTCCCTCAATAAAATGTTTGATTTTGCTTTTGTGAGATTTGGCAAAGAATCGGGGTGCAGGTTCAGTGCGCATTTTTTTGTTTCCACTTTGATAAGAAAGTAGAATTCTATCAACCGCATTGATTAATGAAGAAAAGTCATCTTTTTTAGCTTGCCTAAGTTCAACCAAGCTCATTTTTAGCTTGCGATAGATCTTTATTCAAATTGGTCTCCCGTGCACGCACGGCAGACATTTTTTCGTTAAAGTCTGATTGAATTCGGTGAAGCCGCTCTTCAATTGTATTTTTTTTCTTATATATCTGGTCTTTAGCCTTTTCGAATCTTTTAGTTACTTGCTCATAATATGGATGACTATCGTGGCGATAAAAGGAGGCTAATGCGCCAGCAACAAACACGACAATATTTAGAACCAACAGAGAAATCCCTGAAGAGCCAAGTGGGGTTAAAACGCTCTCTGAAAGCATGTCAATACCGGTGCCACTTGTTATAGAGTCAAAGGTGCCAACACCACCGCCTCCATCTTCTAAATTGGCAACGGCTTGGCGCATGCCTGCTAAGAAATACATTAACACTAATGATGTAATGCTTAAAAAGCCTATCCCAAGGTATTTTTTCATATTTGACTGTGATGATCCGCTGTTTGTTTCTTTAAACAACTTTCCAATAGAATGCGCGAAAAAAACCAATATTGAACCAACGGCAAGTGCCAGCAGCAAAACAACTACGTTGCTGTCTTGAAATTGCAGTTCAAAGGCATTTCGGTTTATTGGAACCTCGGCAACAGCAAGAAATGCAAGGAACGGTATATAGATTTTTTCAAAATGCGTGACAACAGGTCGTCCAAGTTCAGCTCTCAAGCGATCAAAGTCTCTTTTTGAACTCTGCAGAGCTGATTCTATTTTTTCATAGCTCGCAGATCGGGCACCTTCTTTTCTATCAAAAAGGTCTGCATCTTCTTGCCGCTTTGCTTGAAGCGAAGCAATCTCAGATGGTATGTCAGCTCGGAGACCCTGATCAATTTCATCAATGGAAGCCCTCAATTCATCTTCTTTTGCAGCAAACCCAGAACAATAACGATTCCAATCACCTCGTGCAGTTGTCAGTTTTGTTAGCATCAAGCCAACATAATCGTCCACCGTAGATTCAGGCAAGTTGGCCTCACCATCTCTTTCTCCATCACGCTCAATACGGGTTAGTTCTTCTTGTTGAAGGTCGGTGTATGAATTGATATGGCGTCTGAAAGTTAAAGACATTTTTAGCTCCTAGTAACACAGCACTTGTCCAGCAGAGCGCTTTAGTCGCACTGCGAGTTCAGAGGTTGCCAGACTTTCAGTTGGCTTGAAAGTTTTTGGGCGCAACCCTTGTGACTTTAAACCCTCAATCATTGCTAGATTTGATGCAGCAAAATTTATATTTTGTGGGTTTAACCCCCCTATCTTCTTAGCATAGACAGCAGTACTCAAGCCAACTAATTGACCGTACTGGTCGACCAATGGTCCTCCACTATTCCCCTTCTGGGTCGGTGTAGTATGTTGGAACATATTATCACGAGGGTCAATTTCTGATGAAACGACTCCTGTTGTAATCTTAATGCTAAAGCCAAGCGTATCAGGCGAAGGGTAACCACCTGATATTAAACTCTCACCCAATAACGGGGGATCAATTTTTAACGTCAGAAATGAGGGGGTGTTCTCATTAATTCTAATTAACGCAATATCTTGTTTTTCACGTTTGAAAGTCACTTTTCCTTCCTTAAAGCGGTCTTGGTAACGAACAAAAACACGCCTGCATCCATTTATGACATGCTCGTTAGTATAAAACAGTCCATTATCGCTTATTGCGGCAGCAGAGCCAAAACTTCTGACCTTGTAAAGGTCAATCTTTGTTCCTTGCCATTCAATTGATTTGGATGACACCCCCGGAAAATTTGTTGAAGAAGGAGCGGGAGCCAGTTTTGGAGTTGGTGCGAGTGTGCTTTTTGGCCCCCTTTTTAGTTTTTTCCCCTCATTTTTTTGCAATGCGTTAAGCTTTTGTTTTGCTGCAGATGACCCAAGAGATATAGCTCGCTCATAATATTTAATCGCGAGGGACAGGTCTGGTGATATAAATTTACCATCTGAAAAGAAATTTCCCAGCGTGTCTGCTGAGGGGGCATCACCTAATTCAACCGCATACTTTAAAAGCTCAATTCCTTTGGGAATGTCTTGGGCAACCCCTTTTCCTGTAACCAAAAGCGCGGCATAAATTCTCAACGCTACAGGGTCTTTTTCCTTAATTCTCTCACTCAAGAAACTGATGGCAGGTCTTAGACCGTCAATTTTCAACTTTCTATTAAAACTATCTAAAGTCGACTGAGCAAGAGCTATAGACGCAGAAAAGCACATTAAGACTAGCATTAAAGAGTTGCGTATAACTCTAACAATTTGGTCAATTGTAAACATTTTTCCGCGCATTCTCTTTAACAAACTCCATCAATTGAACAATCAATCTGTAAATTAAGAACCATTTAGTATCAAACCTCAAAATTGAACGGAGATATTAGCACAACTCAAAAGTATACGAAATCTCGCCACATTACTCACAAAATAAGAACAAATACCTTGCATATAAATCTCTCAGTCAATTGAGGGTTATCATATGAACAAGATACTTTTAGTAGCCACAGTCCTCTCTCTTGGTGGATGCAACGCTGCTTATAATGAAGCTGTCAACAAGCAGTTAGCAGAAGGGTACAGATGGGTTGAGATACCCTGCCGTCCTGCTAACCCTGATGTGTCAGCAATCACTGTTGATGCCCCTAACGGACGAAAGTTAGTTTGCAACGTTCTGAGGAAGTAAAGTCTATTTTAGTAAGTGATTGTCATTTCCCACGTGTTATCACAGGATTATACATTAGATTTCATTAACCCGGCTGCGAGAGTAAAAAAATATGAGACCCAAGAGCTTAATGAGGTTTGCTTTTTTTACTGTTTTGGCGATAGTAGCAACCCTAATAGCCTACCCCCAATTGACATCAAATGAAGGAAACATTTTTTCGTTTCTCTCTCAATTCAACGAATCAAAAATTACAAAACTGTCTGATGAAATTATTTGTGACAAAGCAACTGATGACGAAGACACTTGGTCAACTGATAAAGACTTAATTGATTTTGTGGTTGAGGCAAAAAGGCGTGAGCTGGCATGCGGTACCAAACAAGAACTCGCAAAAAGATACAACGACGAATCTAAAATTACGAAACTGTCTGATAAAGCTATTTGTGAAAAAGCAACTGATTACGGAGACACTTGGTCAACTGATAAAGACTTAATTGACTTTGTAATTGAGGCAAAAAGACGTGAGCTAGCGTGCGGTATCAAACAAGAACTCGCAAAAAGATACAACAATGCTGCAGCAAATAGTGAGTGTGACGCGAGTTCATATGAGGTTGCTGACCGATTTGAAAATTACTATACGCCGGAGGAAGCTGTCGAATTTGGTAGAAAAATTCAAAGCCTTCTTAGGAAAAAAGATTTGGCTTCACTGTACGAATATATTGATGAGTCCAACGCTGAAGTGCCGCGTAAAAAATATGCGCTTTCAAAAACATTTGATGAAATATTTCCTTCAGATTTAACGTCAATTTTAGATGCAAAGCCACCATGTAAGATAAAATTTGGTGGTTGGGGTCAGGGCTTTCATCTAGGTGATGGAGGGAGAGGGCGTGGCGGTATTTGGTATGATAAATATAAGAATGGCTGGAGAATTGAAAAACTGGATGTGGCTGTTGACCCAGAAAAATTCATTCGCGGTGATGATTGGATCGTCAATGGTTCGCAACTCCACCCAAAATGTTTTACAAAGGAATGGCAATCGTCAGATAATTTTGAAAGCTTTGAAGAAGTATATAAGATACCCCTCAATGATTGTTGGTTTGGTGGCTCCAATAACGAATTAAAATTTTGCCAATCTGATAAATTTCGGGGTAATCCGGGGCTTTATTTTGGCAAAGAGATAAAGGACTTTAACCCAATATTACCAACTTGGTGCTCTGCAACAGACTTAGATAACTGTAAACCGATCTCGCTGATTCAAAGCATAAAGGCATGTAACGCTGAAGCGGGCAAACTAACGTCTAATGGTGGCTTCGTAGTGCATGAATACACCGACGGCCCCTCTCGAGAAGAATATTCTTATTATCTTTTAAAGCGAGTTCAACTGGACACATGCGCATCACTAGCGCCAAGTATCGGTCGAGATTGCCTTAGTTCATATTTGGTAAGAGTTGGCTCGTGGGGTGGTGGCTCTATGGGGCGTAAATGGCGCACTGGAATATATGGTGTTTTTGACTTGCCTGACATCGGCCCCAGCGTTGTCCCGTTAAAATACTTTGACAATACCAACCGCGCCCTTGATTTTTTGGACCAACCAAATGCCCAGCCAAGCATATCAAAATAAAATCAACCGGTGCAAAAACAAGTTAACTAGCTTATTTTAAACTCAGGAGGCAGCCATAATGTGGAGAGGTTTGAGGATTTTGAGTGTGTGGGTAGAGACGGATGAGGTGAGATGTTATCATTAATTGGAATGCTAATTGTAAAAGTAAGAAAGATCTTCAAGTTCAGGAAAGCAATTCCTACCAATCTCTTCAGTTGATAAGGATTTTTGTTTCAAGAATTTTAAACAAGACTTTTTATCAGGTCTTAAAACTTCTTTTGGTGCACCGATATATGCTTTGTATGTATCGCTTTCTCTTATTATTTTTTCATAATTTTCACGAATAAAGTTTCTTAACAAGTCTACTTTTCCATGCCTCGACAACCAGGAAACATAAATTACTGGATCCATTTTTCTCAAATCTACACCTGCATCTCTGAGAGAAATAGGATCAGATAATTCTGTAATTCCCCGTTTGTTATCTATGAGATAAAATGATGGTAGACAATAATAGCATGAATTGGCACCACCAGAGTATATATCCCCCCCCTTTACTATTACTAAACCGGAAGATTTTTTTGTTAGATCTGAAAATTTACTATTTACTACAGGAAATAGACGCACATCTATTTTCACATTATTTTCACTATCAATTACCGGAATTATTATTCGCATCACAGTGAAGTCAACATCATCATAGTATTCTTTACAATGGCTATGCCATCCAACGCCCCATCCTAATGTCTTGCCATTATGCTTTAATTCGTAAATAGAGGTAAAGCCAGAGACATTCCTATCATATAATAATTGTCCGTTTTCCCGAGTAATGGATAGTTTATCAAAATTCTTCAATCTCGCAGTTACTGAAATATTATTGATTAAATTAACTTCAGAAGTAGAAAAAACAGTAAAATAATTTTTGCCCTTATCTTTTTCCTTTATAATTATATTGGGAACTTCAACTATTTTGTTATTGATATTGAGTTGTTTGTTTTTTTTGTTCCCACCTAAATGAGAACACGAATTAAAGAAAACATTATCACCAATTTTAAAATCATCTCTGCCACTATTGAGAGAAATGAAGTAATCGTCACTTTTATTTTTTTCTATAGAAGAAAAATCTATAGAATCTTTCCAAATATAAGCAGTATTTCCTTTATATGAGAAAGAATACCAGTGCCGGTACCAAGGAGATGAGTCTGCTTCGGCGACAGTCTCAATTTGAGTCTTTAGCAGTATTTTGGTGCCACTAGGGAGGGTGCCAAGCTTATTACCACCTCTTAAAAGGGGAAACTGCCTTATATAGCTATTTTGATTTTTTGTTGTGCCAAATTTATTGATAGTCCGCTCATGCTTAACCCACTCATCAGGAAATTTTCCATTTTTACATGACGCTTTTTGTATAATGTTATTCCATTCAGACTGTATTTTTTTGACTAAACCATCGCACGGTAAATAGTCACCCTCATTTAGTCTGATATTGGTGGCAATACGTTTCATTTCATGTTGGGCGGCGGCATCCCCCTGTTCGGCAGCAAGTCTGTACCACTTCACCGCTGTCTCGTTGTTCTTCGGAACACCTTGTCCTTCGGCGTACATAAGACCCAGATTATTGTACTGGGCAGTGGCATGTCCCTGTTCGGCAAGTGGTTTCCATTCACGCAGAGCAGTTGCGTAATCACCTCTATCGTGAGCAGATAAACTCCTTTGGAAATCAGCACTCTCACTATTCCCCACACTTCCAAGAAGCACAGCAATCGTCAGGCAGATGGTGGCAGTCATTTTCTTCATAGGGAAAGCGTGACAGAAAATATTCGGAATGGGTAGAGAAAATGGGGTGTTTTTACAAATATTCTTACCCCCTCTATTTTTGAATTATCTAGACCTTTAGGCTTTCTTGATAAATCCATCGCAGACCAATTTCAAAACTGTCATGAGTTTTGCGCTTCTCTTTGGGACCCAAAACCACTGAATTATACTTCACGTGTTTTTCAGCCAACCGCCTAGCAAAACTGGAAGTCGCATCTGCCACCTCAACCTCCAATTCTTCCGTGTAACCAACTAGACTTTCATCGAGCCATAACTCGTATAAGCCGTCAATTGGCTTCTTATTTTGATTTCGTCTATTGGAGCGCGGGCTTTGGTTAGTGCGCTACCTCATATGCTTTATCATCTTATTACAGTATAATAATACCTCATTATCGGGGTAGCTGGGATGATAGCAAAAGGCGATGTTCGGATTGGTCTAGAGTGGCGTTTTGGGCCCGAATGGCCGGGACAGAGATGTGGAGCAAGAACAAGATCTGGATCACCCTGCAAACGGCCAGCTAATAAACAGAAAGGGCGCTGCCGTCTTCACGGGGGCGCATCTACAGGCCCCAAGACCAAAGAAGGTAAGGCAATCATTGCGAGATCAAATACCAAGCACGGCTATTATACCAAAGACAAACTTGCAGAGAGAAAAAGGCAAGCAATGATTACAAAAGAGCTTTGGGCTCGTCGAAAAATGATTGAACTTCAACTACGATATGCAGGTATTATTGATTAGCAGGTACCCTAACCAACATTCACATTCCTAGCGATTACATGAGGGGGTATATAGCTCCCCTTATTTTAAAATTAGCTGACAAAACGACTGACACCGGAACTCAGTTAAATGATCCTCGGAAATAGGTGGGTTAGGTGGGTTGGGTGGGTTGGGTTTGGCGCTTAACTATTCAACTCTTCTGTTTAGCCTCTTCAAAAAAGGACAATAAAACAGATCTGGATGAGATAACCCACCTAACCCACCCAACCCACCTCTGCATCATGCTTTACCCACAACCCATGTAACAGTTCCACCGCTTCTTCCTGCTTGATTCAGCAAGAGATCAGCTAGAATTCTACCGTCCAGTTTTTTAAGCATGCGGCCAACACGCGTAATGTCTATCGTGTCCTTTGTGTAACAACCAAGTGTGCTCAGATGTTC
>Ga0206130_10005841_pt1 | contig 14392 bp, 12 predicted proteins | sample Helgoland_Spring_9_FD_148637 | JGI IMG/M metagenome (GOLD analysis project Ga0206130, IMG submission 148637) | Pelagic subsurface seawater microbial communities from Kabeltonne, Helgoland, North Sea - Helgoland_Spring_Bloom_20160512_1 | ecosystem: Environmental > Aquatic > Marine > Epipelagic ... | reverse complement strand
TGAATTCAAATTTAGAGAGCCCCGCGACAAGCACCACACCGGCAACTGCTCAGCCCGTGCTTGAAGTCTCGGATGTGCGCAAAGCCTATGGCACCGTTGAGGTGCTGCATGGCGTCGACCTCACAATCGCCGCCGGCGAGCGCGTCGCACTGATGGGCCCGAGCGGCAGTGGTAAATCGACGCTGCTCAACTGCCTCTCGGGAATCGAACCAGTCGATGCCGGAACCATTCGAGTCGGCAGCTATGCTTTGTCCCATGCCAGCGAATCCGAATTGGAGCGCTATCGGCGCGAATGTATCGGCTACATCTTTCAATCCTTTCATTTATTACCCACCCTCAGTGCCTTCGAAAACATCGAACTCCCAGGGCAATTAATCGGCATGCCAACCGCCGAGCGAACCGAACGCGTGCAGACCTTGCTCGATGCAGTGGGACTTACCCACCGAGCTGATCACAAGCCGGATGCAATGAGCGGTGGTGAGCGTCAACGCGTGGCGATTGCACGAGCGATCATGCATCGCCCACAAGTAATATTAGCCGACGAACCGACTGGCAGTTTAGATTCGGCCAGTGGTGATCGCATCTTGGATCTGCTAGAATCGTTGTCGCGCCAATATTCCATTGCACTGCTGCTGGTGACTCACGAGTCGAGTGCGACGCGCATCTGTGAGCGTGTCGTGCACATGAAAGATGGTTGCATCGTAAGCGCCTAGGCAAGCGCCAGAATTATGCGGTTTTTTACTGAGTCACGTGTCGCCCTTCTGTTACTGCGCAAGCTGTCGCTGCGGCACTGGCGCACCAGTTGGGGCAGCTATCTCGTGCTCATCGCGATTGTCTCGATCGGCGTCGGTGCCTTCAGCGGAATACGCCAAGCCATTCGCGCGGCATCCGCTAATTTCTCTTTATTTAATGAAGCGGTCTCGGGGCAGAGCGACTTTTTGATTCGCTCCGCGCAGGGACCGATTTCCAGTCACGACCTCGAGTCGCTGGCAACGGTGGCGGCGAGTCCCGATTGGCATCTGGTACCAGTGATTGAATCGTCGGTCGCGCTGCTGGATGAGTCCGGCGTGGCGCAACAACAATTACGACTCATCGGGCTCGACCTACTGTCGCTCGGCAATCTGCCTAACTTCCTCGATCGCGGCTTCGACATTTCTGATGGCAACGGTGACTGGTGGTCAGCACTCGGCCCAAGCGATCAAGTGTGGATCACGCACAGTTTAGCGCGCAGTGCTGGACTCGCACAAGACGACCGCATTGAAATCGTGTTTGGCGGACTGCTGCGCGCCATCACAGTGGCGGGCATCGTAGGCAGCCCCGCAGATAATTTACCGGAAGATCTAATGATCGCGGATCTGCCTTCGGTTCAGCGCTGGGCAAAGCGTCCGGCCGAATTGAACCGCATTGAAGTGGTCGTGGCGGACACGAGTCAGCGTGCGGACCGAAACTTTTTGGCCGCAATTGAGGCGCGCATTCAGGCACAATTGCCAGACGGGTATCGATTAGAAGCCACTGCTGAGCAAGCTGCAAAGCGTGCCAGCATGACCGAAGCCTTTCGCCTGAATTTGGTGATCTTATCGCTGATCGCGATGTTAGTGGCGGCCTATCTAATTTTACAAGCACTCGATGCTGCAGTCGTGCGGCGCAGGCAAGAGATGGCGACGTTGAAGAGCCTCGGGCTGAGTTCGCGCGTGCTGTTTGCCCTGAATTTACTCGAGGCCAGCCTGATCGGATTGCTCGGCTCAATCGGTGGCTTGGCCGTCGGATACTTGCTCGCATGGGGCGCGGTGCACCTGCTCGCCGATACAGTCAATGCGCTGTATTTCGCGACCTCGACCCAAGCGATTCAACTGAGCGCTGAGGATTGCTGGATCGGGCTGTCGCTGGGCATGTGTTTCAGTTTACTGGCAGGATGGCTACCAGCGCGTGATGCGATGCAAACACCGCCGGCACAAATTCTGGCGCGTGGCGATTGGTCGCCGGGCTTCGCATGGCTGCGTCGACCCCAGATTGGCTTAAGTTTGTTGGTGCTTGGTGGCTTGGCGCTGCTCATACCGCCCTCGCAACTAGCAGGGGGGGCGAAGATGGCACTTGGCGGATTTCTTGCGGCAGGCTGCTGGATCTTTGCTGGCGCACTTCTCTCCGGTCAGCTATTAACCCGACTCGCCCGGCTACTCCAGCCGCTCAGCCCACGCGTGGTTTGGCGAATCGCGGTCAGTCGCTTGGCCGATGGTTCGAGTCGCCATCGGCTAGCCGTGGCAGGATTAGTCGTCGCAGTGAGCATGGTCACTGGCATGTTTCAGATGGTCGGCAGCTTCAGAGGCACCATCGAGGTGTGGTTCGATGTCCGCTTTCAAGCCGACTTGTATGTTTCCGAGCGCGGCGTGACTGGCCAGGGTAACGCGAATGGTATCACCCCTGAAGTGCTACAATCACTATCAATAATTCCGGAGCTGGCATTTATGGATGCGCTCTACATCGAGCAAGTCGAGGGCCCCATTGGTGTGACGACGCTTGCAGGCGCTGATTTTTCCATTTGGCAAGAAGGCCGCGTCGAACAGATTTGGCTGCGTGCCCCGGGGACGTTTACTGAAATCGGCGACGCGCAACCGGCTTACGTCAGCGAAACATTTGCACGGCGCTTTAATGTGATGGATGGCGGAATCGTCGCACTGTCCACAGCGACCGGCCCGCGACAAGTGGCAGTGATGGGCATCTTCGCGGATTACGGCAACGAGTTTGGCTCGGCGGTGGTCGATGTACCCATCTGGCAGGAATGGACTCAGCGCCAGCGTGCCATCAACACCACGCTTTATTTACAGCCTGATGTTGCAGTGAATACAGTCAGAGATCGCCTGCGCCTAGAATATCCCGGGCTCGACTTTCGCAATTCGCAGGAGTTGCGCACCTTGGCGTTGGGAATTTTCAATGATACCTTTCGGGTCACCGCCGCCCTAAATGGGATCGGCATCACGGTCGCCTTTATCGGCCTTTTATTGGGGCTGATGGCGATCTTTGAGGAATCTGCGCAAACCTGGCGCACTTTAAAACAACTCGGCATCAGTTATAAAAAATTACTACTGACCGCCGGGATCGAAGGCGCTGGTATCGCCTTAGCAGCATACATCAGCGGCACCCTGATGGGCCTCGCGCTGGGAGCGATCTTGATCAAAGTCATCAATGTGCAATCCTTTGGCTGGTCGCTGCTATGGCAACTACCGCTCGGCAGCTTTGCTCTACTGGGGGTCGTGATGGTCGCGACTGGTTTTATTTGCGGAGTCGGCACAGCTGCCTGGTGGCATAAAAAGAGATAATGCATATGTGGCGTCTTCTAATCATTCTATACACCTTGGCGTTCAACTCCCTCTGGGCGGAGTTACAGTGGATACAACCGCCCGCCGTTACGGACAAAGGCTATCGCGTCCCACAGCCCGATTATCAACCGAACTTACCCAAAGACCTCGGCGCCCATCCAGAGTATGCAATCGAATGGTGGTATTGGGTGGGGCATTTGGAAGCGATCGATTCGGACGAGACCTTCGGATTTCAATCGACCGTGTTCCGACTTGCGGGCGATCCGCAGCAGTCGGATGCAATCGATGACGCGCATTTCGGCCGTAGTCAGTTATACATGTCGCACCTCGCCTTGAGTGATATCTCCCAGCAACGCTATATTCACACGGAGCGAATCGTCCGCAATGGCTGGCAAGCCAATGTCGCCGAGCAGGGCCTACAGATTTCCGCGGGGCCGATCAGCGCGCAGTGGAATGAACCTGCGCAGGTGATGGAGATGCAGCTCAATTATCCCAACGACACGCGCTTAACGCTGACCATGACGCCGCGTAAACCCATGTTGATTTTTGGCGAACGCGGCTTGAGCCGCAAAGGTGCAGACCCCGCAGCAGTGAGTTGGTATTGGACGTATTCGCGACTCGACGTGACAGGCAGCCTCACACGTGGCGACACCACCATCGCATTGAAAGGCACGGCATGGATGGACCACGAAATTTCATCCAGTCAACTGGGCGGCGATTTGCAGGGCTGGGACTGGACTGCGATTCAATTGGACAATGGCACCGAGTTAAAAGCCTACCGACTGCGCCGTCCCAATGGCGGCAGCGATCCATGGTCCGCGGTGTATTGGATCGATGCTCTCGGTCAGCATCACTCAGTCTACGCCGATGCCTTCGAATGGCAGACGGTCAGCACTTGGACGAGCCCACACACCGGGCTTCGCTATCCAACTGAAGTCAAGATTCTGGCTACTAATCCGACTTCCAATAAGTTGGAGACCTACCACCTACGCCCGAAAGTCGCCGATCAAGAGTTTACCGGTAATGACAGCAGCAATGCCTACTGGGAAGGCGCCTGCGATGTGTTTGATGCACAAGGCGAGCGTATCGGCCAAGCCTACCTAGAACTTGCCGGATACGGCGACGGACTGGGCGGCAAGCTCAACTAAACAACAAAGCCCTGCGCCCACTTCACGGCAAACACGCCGAAGTTACTCGCCGCATGCGCCAGCATACAGGGAAAAAGTGAGCGATTCTTGTTCCACGGGCCAAAGCGCAGGGCGTAAAACCAGAGCGAATTCGCCAATAAGATCCCCGTCGTAAAAAAGGCCTTGGTGGTGAAAGTCCACGCAAAGGCTTGGCCCTCTTCATTGCTCCAGAAGTGGCCATGAATGATGGCAAAAATCAACGAGAAGCCGACACAGCTGCCGATCAGCGCCGCACGTCCTTTGCTGTCCACCACCAAATAGCCGCGAAAAATCACTTCCTCCACAATCCCCGCACCGAGGATCGCGAATACGAAATACCACACCATCTCGCTCTGCTCTGAGGCGATACCCAAAGCAATTTCACCGCCGGTCTCGGCAGCCAAAATCAGCAACGCACCAATCACTCCGATGCCATACAGCCCCCACGAAGCCGAAGTCGCACCCGGCATCCCCCGAGGATCAGGCTGCTCCGAGGCCTGGTTCGACTGATAGTCTCCCCAATACATGTAACCCACGTAGGCAGCGACGCCGACGTAGAGTAAGACCATAAAAGGAGATTCGTTCATAAAAAGATGCCTAATTAATCATGGCGGATGACTGATAAAAGCTCAGACCTAATCCGTCACTTACTTCTCACTCTCACTCCTCACTCTCACTTAATCGCTTCGCGACTAGATGTGCCGTGAGTCGTCTTCGTCTTTGGCGACGTAACCACTCTCTTGGCGATCATGATTGACCTTGTTCTTTTTGGTGTAGGCGGCGTGCACATCCTCTGGAGTCATACCGAGCACCTGAGCCAATGAGATCACGAAGTGAAACAGGTCCACTACTTCGACCTTGGCATTCTGCTCGTCGAATTCCTGATATTTCGCCCACCACTTCCAGGGCACCGAATCAATCAGCTCAGACATTTCCTGCTGCATCGCGCGTGTGTAGTTCAACACCCACTTGGTCTTTTCTTCGTCCGACATATTGTCGGTGTCTACGCCGATGCGCTTGTTCAACGCGTTCTGAAGGTCAAAAAGTTCGTCAAATTTATCCATGTACAATGCCTAGGCGCACCCATCTCTTCAAGCAAGTTCAAAGACGCACCGCGGGTGGTCCCACTCATAATCGTAATCGTAATCATAATCCTAATCTCCCAACAATCTCCCTCAGAATGCAAAAATGAGTAGGATTACGATTAAGAGTAGGATTAAGATTAAGCACTGCCACCGATCTCAGCCCTCAAGTCTCAGCCTTCAAGTCTCAGCCCTCAAGTCTCAGCCCTCAAGTCTCAGCCCTCAAGTCTCAGCCCTCAAGTCTCAGCCCTCAAGTCTCAGCCCTCAAGTCTCAGCTCTCAAGTCTCAGCTCTCAAGTCTCAGCTCTCAAGTCTCTTCCCTCGCCCCTCCTGCGCGTGTCCAATTGTATCACTCCAAGCGATTTCTCAATCGCGTAAGACAATCCATCTGTTCGTGAAAAACAGCCAGAATGATGGCCTGACTGGCATGGTTTGCTTGCAGATAGAAAACATAGTGGTGCTGACAGTGGACGACACAGAGGTCGTCCCTCCCAAGAGCTAGAAGCAAATACTGTAGCGAGCGGGTTGATCCCGCGATTCTGTAGGGGTTGGGCTATTCTGCTGGCGGTCGACCTCCGTGTCGACCGCCAGCAGTTTAGAAATAATATGAAAATCTAAGATTCTCTATGCGCTGTTAGTCGTGTCAGCCTCTCCCGCATCGGTACCGGACGATACGGAGGTCGTCCCTCCCAAGAGCTAGAAGCAAATACTGTAGCGAGCGGGTTGATCCCGCGATTCTGTAGGGGTTGGGCTATTCTGTTGGGGAGGGTCGACCTCCGTGTCGACCGCCAGCAGTTTAGAAATAATATAAAAATCTAAGATTCTCTATGCGCTGTTAGTCGTGTCAGCCTCTTCCGCATCGGTAACGGACGACACAGAGGTCGTCCCTCCCAAGAGCCAGAAGCAAAGCCACCGTCCATCTATGCCTTTCCCGCTAATCGACGATGACCCTTTTTTCAGCACTAAGCCAAATGCGAAAATTCAATTTGCATGTCCATGCATCTCAACTAGATTGGTCGATATGCAATCGGAACTACAAGCAGTTGAAGCACAAGCAATGGCGCTTTCCGACCAAGACCGTGAACGTTTGGCAAGCCATCTGTTTCGCACCTTAAGCCCACAGAACCTCAATTCAACAGATGCAGAATGGTTGGCAGTCGCGGAGCAACGCTATCAAGCACTCAAAGATGGCAGCGACACAGGCTTAAGCGAAGACGATTTTTTCAAAGCACTCGCGCAATAACACATGCAAGTGGTCTTTGCATCTGGCGTCCTTAAAGAAGTCAAAGACGCGCAGACTCACTACGAATCAAAAGTCCCTGGCTTGGGGCAAGCATTCGTCGCAATCGTTCACACATCGATCCAAGAAATAAAGCGCTGCCCTCATCGTTCGCGACTTTTAGACCAAAACTATCGTCGATATATAATAGAGCGCTTCCCATATGGGATTATTTATCGAATTGAAACGGACATCATTCACATCCTTGCCGTTGCTCACTTCAAGCGACGTCCAGACTACTGGAAGCTACGCAAAACAGGCACACTCCTCAAATAGGCTTAAAATAAGAGTAGGTTTACGATTAAGAGTATGATTAAGAATAAGACCTCCGCCTAATTGCTTCGCCTTCTCCGGCAGACCTCCGTCCTAATTCCTAATTCTCAGGATGCACAGCCAACTCGAACTCACGCCACACGGCATCGTCATTTGCCGCGACGACGCTCGCAAAGAGTTAGCCGTGTTTGACGGTTCGGAAGCGGCAGGCCTCATCCGTATCGCAGGCCAAAAGCTATCGCCCGAAGTCGATGCCTCTGTGCTGTATTGGAAGGGATTCACCGAGCACTTCATCCGCGCACTCTGCCAAGCCCCTGCTGATCGCGAAAACGAACTTCAGATCGATCCACCCACTGCGGACGAACTTTCAGACATTATCCTCAATGCACCTCCGATACGCGGCGCGGAATACCTGAGCCTCGACGTGCTAAGAGCGCTCTGGCAACGACTCCTCGATTGGACACGTGCACAGCTCGAAATCGAGCCCGATTTAACCAGCTTACTCGCAACGCATGCCCCGCTGTGGTTACGTGTCGGCCGCGTGACCCTGCACCTCGCCGAGAACAACAGTGACCCAGAGTATCCGTTCGCCTTCATGGCATCGTATGCATCGGGCCTCAGCAAAAGCGGTCGCCTGCGGCAAGTTCCCCTCGGCAAAGCACTCAAAGAATACGCGGGCGCCAACAACAAGGCCGCCCTACTCAAACTGCTCGCACCGATCCACACCGCCAGCAAACAGTGCAAACTCCTCGCCGACCTCGTCGAGACTCAGGACATCTTTCATCCACTCGTCTGGCTTCCCGCGGAAGCCTACCAGTTTCTGCAAAGCGTACCCGAACTCGAAGACGCCGGCCTGCTGGTGCGACTGCCAGATTGGTGGAAAAAGCGCACCCGCCGGCCACAAGTCGCCGCCAAGATCGGCTCGGCCAAACGTAGTTCCGTCGGTGAATACGGCCTACTCGATGTGACACTCAATGTCGTGGTCGACGGCAAACCGCTCAGTCCCGCAGAAATCGAAGCGCTCTTGGCTGGCGACGATGGTCTGATCCTGCTGCGCGGCCAATGGGTCGAAGTCGACCGCGAGAAGTTACAGCAAGCCCTCGCCCATTGGCGCCGAATCGCAGCGCACGGCGACATCTCCTTCGCCGAAGGCATGCGTTGGTTGGCGGGTGCTCCAGCCAACTTACAAGCCAGTGCCGAAGACGAAATCCTCCACGAATGGGCCTTTGCCGAAGCGGGCGAAGCGCTGACCGAACTACTGCAACAACTCAAAGACCCCGCGCAACTCGCGCCACCCACCACGCTCAACGCCACTCTGCGCCCCTACCAGCAAGCCGGCCTCGACTGGTTGTGGCTGTGCACCCAAACAGGCCTCGGCGCGTGCTTGGCAGACGACATGGGCCTCGGTAAAACTATCCAACTACTGGCGGCCTTACTGCGCAAACAGCAACAAACCCCACACGCCGCAGCGGCACTGCTGGTGGTGCCCGCCTCCCTGATTGGCAACTGGCAGCGCGAAGCCGAAACATTCGCGCCCTCCCTGCGTCTGTTCATCGCACACCCATCCGAGTGCGCAAAGGACATCCTACAGACCGCACCCACCGAGCAGCTTGCGAACGCAGATCTCGTCATCACCACCTACGGCATGCTCAGCCGCCTCGACTGGCCAGCGCAGACCGACTGGAGCTGGGTAGCGCTGGACGAAGCGCAGGCGATCAAAAATCACACGTCCCGCCAGAGCAAAGCCGTCCGCGCACTGAAAGCAGAGGCCCGCATTGCCCTGACTGGCACGCCGATCGAAAACACCCTCGGCGACCTGTGGTCCTTGTTTGACTTCATTAACCCCGGCCTACTCGGCAGCTCGGGACAATTTGCAAGGTTCGCCCAAGGCCTGAGTCAATCAACTGGTGAGCACTACGCGCCGCTTCGCCGACTGGTCAGCCCATATATTTTGCGCCGTCTCAAGACCGACAAGTCAATCATCAGTGACTTGCCGGACAAGACCGAGATGAAAGTCTTTTGTGGGCTCAGCGCAGAGCAAGCGAAGCTCTATCAGCACACCGTCAAAACACTCAAACAAGAGCTGGCAGCGACCACAGGCATCCAGCGCAAGGGGCTCGTGCTCAGCTACCTAATGCGCTTCAAGCAGATCTGCAACCACCCCGACCAACTGACAGGCGCCGGTGAATACGCGGCCAAGCACAGCGCCAAGTTCCTGCGGCTAGCCGAACTTGGCAGCCAGATCGAATCGCGCGGCGAGAAGGTGCTGATCTTCACCCAATTCCGCGAAATGACCGAGCCGCTGGCCGACTGCCTCGCCGCCATCTTTGGCCGCAGCGGCCTGGTCTTACACGGCGGCACGCCGATCAAACAACGCCAACAAATGGTCGACCAGTTCCAGCGCGAAGACGGCCCGCCCTTTTTCATCCTCTCACTTAAAGCGGGCGGCACCGGGCTCAACCTCACCGCCGCCAACCACGTCGTGCACTTTGACCGTTGGTGGAATCCCGCGATCGAGAACCAAGCCACCGACCGCGCCTTCCGCATCGGCCAAAAGCGCAACGTACTGGTGCATAAATTTATCACCCGCGGCACACTTGAGGAAAAAATCGACCGGATGATCTCGGAGAAACAAAGCACCGCCGATCAAATTTTAACTGGAGGAGCCGAGAAATCGTTGACCGAGCTCAACAATGACGAACTCTTAGACCTCATCCGCCTCGACCTATCACACGCCGACACCACACTATGAGCTGGGACGAATTCAGTGACCACAAGCCTCCTTCTGCAGCGCAACTGCGCACTCAAGCCCAACAACGCATCCAAGTCCTCACCGATGAGGGCTACCAGCTAACTCCGATCCCCACTGGCTCGCGCAACGGCCCGATCGCGAAAAGCTTCTGGGGCAAAGCATGGTGCAAACACCTCGAAGCCTTCAGTGATTACGAATATCGCCTCCCTCGCGGTCGCAGCTACGTGCGCAACGGTGCAGTGGTGGACTTAAAAATCGGACCTCAAATCGTGACTGCGATGGTCAACGGCGCCGAACTCTACGAGTTGAGCGTCAACATTGATGCCCTTGATCCCGAAAAGTGGGCAGCAATCAAAGCGCGCTGCCAAGGTAAGATCGGCTCACTGGTTGAGCTGCTAAAGGGCAAACTCTCCGATGAGATAATGTCACTAGTCATGGACTCGGAAGATGGGCTCTTCCCGAAGCCCCAGGAAATCCACTTTAACTGCAACTGCCCCGACTGGGCAGACATGTGCAAACACGTCGCCGCTTCACTGTATGGAGTCGGCGTGCGTCTCGACGAATCCCCCGAGCTGCTGTTCAAGCTCCGCGGCGTCGATCACACCGAACTGATCACGCTTGGATCCGCGGTTAGCGATCTGACCAAACCAAGGGCCTCACGCCGCCGCCGCACCTTGGATAGCGCTGCGGTCAACGACGTGTTTGGGCTCGATTTGGACGATTAAGAACCGAAGTAGCAGCGGCTTCCAGTCGCTTTGCACACAGCAGAGTCAGGTGTGGAACGAGCTTCCCTGAGGGAGCTGGTTTGAGCGGCAATCAATGCACGCTGACCTGCCAGCAGGTGAAGCGCGCAACACACACTGCCTCTCCTCACGACTACTTTGACTCTCGCCAACCCCAAGCCGGCGAATTTTTAACACTTGCCGCATAAAAATTACTACGCTAACTCTATTTACCTCGATACGTGACTCGCCTCGAAGCCAACACCTCGGCTTCGACTTATGCGACTTCCCTGAAGATCGCCGCGATTGATCCGTGAGTCCGTATGATCGAGTCAAACACATGTGTTTGGCACGCTATGACTGTTCTAGCACGCCAGGCACCAATATAACATAAGTAACACATACATAAGATGCCAGAATTCGAAGAAACTGATTCACAGCCAAATCCAAGCCACAGCTACACACCGAGCTCAGATGCTTCCAAGAAGCCACGTGGCCGCCGCCGTAGCGGTGGATTTAAGACCGAAGTCGCCTCCTCCAGCAGCGCAGGAATGGGCGAAGTCAGCGCAACAGATGCCTTGAAGGGCGAAAAACTCAGCGGTAGCGCACGTCCTGAACAAGAACGTGAAGAACGCCCACAGCGTGAGCGCAAGCCACGCCCAGAAAGTACAGAACCGTCCGACGACAGCGTACAGGAAGAGCATGCCCCTCGCGCAGAGCGCGAACCACGTGCACCGCGTGAACGTGCACCACGTGCAGAACGTGAGCCACGCGCAGAACGTGAACCACGCAAGGAACGCGCACCGCGCGAACCTCGCGAAGAGCGCATCACCAACCCTCAACCCAGTGAAGACACCCTCGCCTCGATCAAGAGCGTCGAAGGCAAACTCACCGAACGCCGTACCGAACGCGACGACCGTCGCAAAGAGCGCGATGCCAATCGCCCGGCGAGAAGCGAGCGCAAGCCAAACGCACGCGACAAAAAGCCACCAGCCAAGGGCAAAGGTAAGCAAACTCAGAAAAAGGGTCTCCTTGCTAGGATTCTAGGAGTTTTCGGAATCGGCAATAAGCCTGAAGAAAAGCCAGCGGGTAACCGTGGCGGCAATCGCGGTGGACAAAATCGCCAAGGTGGTAACCGTGGCGGCAATCGCAATGGCAACCGTGGCGGACAAAATCGCCAAGGTGGTAATCGCGGCGGACAAGGTCGTGGTGGCAATCGTGGTGGACAGGGACGTCGCCAAGGCAACGAAAAGCCCCACTCTGCAAAGTCACTCAGCAACGAATCCTAATCTCAACGCAGCGCATACACTATGGATGTCTTCAAAGTTAGCGGGAACGGACCACTTAATGGCACGATCGAAGTCGGCGGCGCAAAAAACGCCGCCCTCCCGATCCTTGCCGCCACCCTACTAACTGACGAGACGGTTGTTCTAAAGAACGTCCCCGATCTGAGCGATATGCGCTTCATGATCGAGATCCTACAGCACGTCGGCGCCGAGACAGTGCAACCCGAGCCAGGCACATGGGAGATCACCGCCAAACAGATCACCCACATTGCGCCTTATGAATTAGTGCGTAAAATGCGCGCCTCGGTTTGCCTACTCGGCCCCCTCGTAGCGCGGATGCGCAGAGCAGAAGTTTCGATCCCCGGGGGCTGCGTGATCGGCCCCCGTCCGATCGACCTACACATCAAGGGCCTGCAAAAGCTCAACTGTAAGGTCGATATCTCCAACGGCTATGTACACGTCGATGCCTCCGCAATCAAAGGTGGTCCCATTTTTCTCGGCGGCCGCAGCGGTAGTACTGTCACGGGTACCGCCAACATCGTCATGGCAGCGGTGCTCGCCCCCGGCACCACGCGCCTCGAATGCGCAGCCTGCGAGCCCGAAGTAGTCGACCTCTGCAACCTACTGGTTAAGATGGGCGCCAAGATCGACGGCATCGGCAGCCCGGAGCTCATCATTACAGGTGTTGAAAAACTCCATGGCTGTGAGCATACTGTCATCGCCGACCGTATCGAAGCCGGCACTTTCATCGTCGCAGCAGCCATTACTCGTGGCGACGTCACCGTCAAGGGCATCGCGCCGAAGCTACTTAGCGCCTTCCTCGACAAACTCGAAGAAGCGGGCCTACCCATGGAATTAGGCGAGGACAGCATCCGCGTCCTCCCTTACGAAGGTTCGCTCAAGCCGGTCGACGTCATTACCCTGCCGCATCCCGGCTACCCAACCGATTTACAAGCACAACTCGGCGCGTTAATGACGCAGACTGATGGAATCTCGATCATCACCGAGCGGATCTACCCGAATCGCTTCATGCACGTGCCCGAACTACAGCGCATGGGTGCAGACATCGCAATGGAAGGGCCGAGCGCAATCATCAAAGGTGCCAGTAAGCTCTCTGGCGCACCCGTAATGGCATCCGACCTACGCGCATCTGCAGCCTTAATTTTGGCCGCGTTCGCCGCCACCGGTGACACGTGGATTCACCGCATTTACCACCTTGATCGAGGCTACGAACGCTTTGAGCAAAAGCTCACCGCCATTGGCGCAAAGATCGAGCGCCTGAGCGAGAAGGACATGCCAAAGGAGCTATTCGAAGAGTAAAGGAAACCTTCGACTTCGGATACGTCCTATCGTAGAGGTTCCCGAGCGCAGCGACATGCTCCGAGCCAACGCCCCGTCGTTTCCATCGATGCTTCAGCGGCCAATCTCACGCATGCTCAATGGAGGGAAACGCTCCGTCGTTTCCACCGATGATTCAGCGGCCAAGCCAACGCATGCCCAATGGAGGGAAACGCTCCGTCGTTTCCACCGATGATTCAGCCGCCAACCCAACGCATGCCCAATGGAGGGAAACGCTCCGTCGTTTCCACCAATGCTTCAGCTGCCAAGCCGACGCCAAGTCAACGCATGGAAACGACGGAGCGTTTCCCGCCAGCGATACATAAACACAATAGCAGCGTTTCCCGCCAGCGATACATAAAACACAATAGCAGCGTTTCCCGCCAGCGATACATAAACACAATAGCAGCGTTTCCCGCCAGTGATACCTAGAACACCACAGGATCATTGCTCTACAGCGTTAGGCATGCATACTGATGAGACATGGAGTATCATGATCGTAAACAGCCCGCACATCAGCCTGTTTATGATCAAGGAAATCGCTCGAACATCATCTTTCTTACGGTTTGCACCAACAAGCGAAAAAAGGTGCTAGCCAACGAGACCGTCCACCAGCTCATCCGTAACGCGTGGCAAGGTGCCGATCATTGGGTCGTCGGTCGCTACGTGATCATGCCAGATCATATTCATCTGTTTTGTTCGCCCGCGAGATATGACCACCTGTCGATCAAGCGCTGGACCGCATTCTGGAAATCGAGTGCCTCGAAGGTCTGGCCTGATGCGAGCGAACAACCCATTTGGCAAATCGATGCGTGGGACACACAACTAAGAAAAGGTGACAGCTACAGCGCAAAGTGGGCTTATGTGAGCAACAACCCCGTCCGCCATAAGCTTATAAAGCATGCGAAAAAATGGCCATATTAGGGTGAAATGAATCCACTCATCTGGCATGACTAATTATCACAGGGCTCCGAGCGCAGCGACATTCTCCGAGCCAACGCCCCGTCGTTTCCACCGATGATTCAGGGCCCCTAATCCGACGCACGGACGCTGGAGGGAAACGCTCCGTCGTTTCCACCGATGGTTTGACCGCCAATCTGACGTTCCGCCAATCTGACGCACCGCCAATCCGACGCTTGGAAACGACGGAGCGTTTCCCTCCAGCGATAACTAGAACCGCA
>Ga0206130_10005836_pt1 | contig 14398 bp, 9 predicted proteins | sample Helgoland_Spring_9_FD_148637 | JGI IMG/M metagenome (GOLD analysis project Ga0206130, IMG submission 148637) | Pelagic subsurface seawater microbial communities from Kabeltonne, Helgoland, North Sea - Helgoland_Spring_Bloom_20160512_1 | ecosystem: Environmental > Aquatic > Marine > Epipelagic ... | reverse complement strand
CGACTGCCCATGCCCCGAATAATCAAAGCGCAAAAAACGGCGGTCCCTGCGCGTGGCCCACTGAGCTAAATGAAGAGCCTTTTTGCCCTGCATATCTGACTTAAAGCCACTTAGAAAGACAATCTCTGGGCCCTTCCCTAGAATACGCTGATAGGCGAGCCTGCGCCCTTGAGCTGAGACAAAATCACGATGCGATGCCATAGCACCCCCAATAAAAACAATATTAAAAGCCCAGTTTTCAACATGGTACAGACCAAAAGCAGACCGACGACTTACCAAAAATAAACCTGGATTTGCCACGTCGGGTGGCAAAACGATGACATTGAAGCGTTATTATACCTTTGATTTTGGTTGCTCTAAGAATTTTTGAATGCTTTTCTGGGTTTAATCAGCCATAAAACATGCGTATTGAAAAGACGTTTGATCTAAAATTAAAGCGAGCTTTGGGTATCAGCTAAAAACAAGAGTTAAAACAAGAGTTAAAAAGATGCGCCCAAGAGCATAATAACTCCGCTGAATTTGATGCACCGCATCACGAGTGAGGAACGGGTAAACATTAATTGTTGTACCAATTGTGACATTAAGACGTTATTTTTAAAAAAAGGTGGCATGACTTTTTTCAATAATCTTTTTAATTTACTCTAATGTCTAAGTTTTTTCTCATATAGGCCTAACAAGTCGCATAAAGATCAGCGGATCATGCTAATGTTTGAGTTACTTCTTAAAAAACTTTCAAACTTACATTAACAGGTTTCCCATGTTTCATCTGATTAAAAATGCCAATGTGTTTGCCCCACAAGCCATGGGGCTTTGTCATGTATTGGTGGTGGCAGAAAAGATAATTTACATTGGTGCCCACGAGCCTGTTTTAGATGACATCTTCGACGTAGAAGTTGTGGATTTAGCCGGCGCAAGCCTAGTGCCAGGATTGATAGATGGCCACGCTCACATTACTGGTGGCGGCGGTGAAACGGGGCCAGCCAGTAGAGTTCCGCCTGTATTCTTGTCCCAGTTCACTCACTCTGGCGTTACCAGTGTAGTGGGTGTATTAGGCACCGATGACCTTACTCGCAATACCCAAAGCATTGTCACCCAAGCCTACAGTTTGCGCGAAGAGGGTATGTCGGCTTGGTGCCATACTGGTGGCTATCATGTGCCGCTAACCACACTCACCGGTAGTGCGCGCTCCGACATTGTATTTGTAGATCCGGTTATCGGTGTAGGGGAACTTGCTATTAGTGATCACCGCTCCAGCCAACCCACACTGGATGAGTTTTTACGCATTGCTAGTGAGGCGCATGTGGCAGGCCTCATGACAGGTAAAGCAGGGATCTTGCATATCCATATGGGCGATGGCAAGCGCGGTTTAGAGCTAGTGCGTGAAGCTTTAGACCATTCAGAAATTCCTGCACGGGTATTCAACCCAACACACATCAATCGTAATAAAACCCTTTTTGAAGAAGCCCTACCCTTATCCCTGCGTGGTGTCCGTTTAGACGTAACCGCATTCCCAGAGGGCCATAGCGACCCAGGCTGGTCGGCTGCAGAAGCATTTCTACGATATCGCAAGGGTGATTTCCCATTAGACAAGTTGACTATTAGTTCCGATGGTGGCGGCTGTTTGCCACACTTTAACGAAGAAGGTGAGCCTGTGCGGATGGGAGTAGGATGTTCTTCTACCTTGTCAGAAACCCTGCGTGAAATACTAAGCCACAAGGTTCCTATGGCCCAGGCACTAGCCCCTTTCACTACCAACGTCGCTGATTTATTGAAACTTTCTCATAAAGGCCGGTTGCAACAGGGCAAAGACGCGGATATGGTTGTGTTAGACAAACACAATAACATTACAGACGTAATGGCCCGTGGCCGCTGGCATAAACGTCACGGCCAGACCCAAATTTTTGGTACTTATGAGCGATCATAATACTGTTGTTTTTTATCATTAGTTAATAGAGAAGTAACCCACACCCATGTGCCCAGCACCCGTTTTAAACCAAGCCCAGCGTGGCTTTATTATCCCTATTGGTGGCGGTGAAGACCGTGAAAAAGAAATGCTCATCCATACTAAATTTTTGGCGTTGGCCGGTGGCGAAAACTCCGACATTGTAGTGGTTCCAACAGCATCACAGCTCGACTCCACAGGCCCAGATTACATTGATATTTTTCGCAGTCTAGGTGCAGAAAAGGTGGAATTTTTGCCGATTACTAGCCGAGAAGATTGCGACAATCCAGAATATGCTGCCATGCTAGATAGAGCCACGGGCATCTTTATGACCGGTGGTAATCAGCTGCGTTTATCTACTATTTTAGGAGGCACATTGGTGGCGCAAAAGATTCGGCGCCGCAATGCTGCAGGTATTCCGGTTGCGGGCACGTCTGCTGGGGCATCTATTATGTCTGAGCATATGGTGGCAGGTGGCAATGGTAACGCTGTACCTTCTGGAGACGGCGTAAGCCTTGCGCCCGGCATGGGTTTAACCAATGCCGTGGTTATTGACCAACATTTCACCCAGCGCAATCGCTTAGGCCGCCTGTTAAGCGCCTCTTCTTACAACCCTTTTTTAATCGGCCTAGGTATAGACGAAGATACAGCAGCATTTATTGGGCCTGATGATATTTTAGAAGTAGTGGGAAGTGGCACGGTGACCGTGGTTGATGCTGGCGCAATGACTTATTCTTCCATGTGGCAAGCCGGCCGTCATGATGCCCTTAGTTTGTTAGGCCTTAAACTCGACGTATTAGGGGAGGGCTGTCGTTATGACCTCAAAAATCGTCATGCCTACCCACCCAGGGATGATAAAAGTGGCTTTTGCAGCCTTGCAGACATTCAGAACAAATAAACCAAAGCTTACGGCAGTATTGCAATTAGATAATAAAAGGACGTTTGCAGATGAAAATAATATCAACAAATGTATACGTTGGCCCCAACACTTGGGCTGGGTTTCCCGTTATTCGCCATGTTATTGACCTTGGCGTTCTTGAACAATGGCCTTCGGCTAAAATAGGTGCCTCATTCATAAACCCATTAGTGGAAGCCCTTCCCAACTTACAAGAACATGGTTGTTCTTATCGAGAAACGGGTGGTTTTGTGCGCCGCCTGAAGGAAGATGAAGGTACATGGCTAGGCCATGTTTGGGAACACTGTGCCTTAGAGATTCAATGCATGGCTGGCGCAGAAGTTAGCTTTGGTCGCACCCGTTCTACAGACACCCCCGGCCAATACAACATGGTATACGCCTATAAACAACGCAACGTAGGCCTTGATGCAGGCGAGCTTGCATTACGCTTATTGATGCACCTTTTACCTCAACAACTACAAGCACAAGTTGACTATCATTTTGATGATGAATTTGAGTGGAAAGAAGAGCTTAATGAATTTATTTTAAGGGCCCAAAAACAAGAATTTGGCCCAAGCACTGGCTCTTTAGTTAAAGCTGCAGAAGATCGCAACATTCCTTGGATGCGCTTAAACGACTATAGCTTAGTACAATTTGGCCATGGCAAATACCAACAACGTATTCAAGCCACCATAACCAGCCAAACTAAACATATTGCTGTAGAAATCTCATGCGACAAAGAAGACACTCACAACCTGTTGCACAAACTCGGTTTGCCCGTGCCTCAGCAACGCATGATTTATAGTGATCGAAGTGCTGTTCGAGCCGCCAGATCAGTGGGTTATCCTGTGGTACTAAAGCCACTCAACGGCAACCATGGCCGGGGTGTATCCATTAATTTAACGACGGATGATCAAGTCATTACTGCCTTTGCATTTGCTAAGGAGCAAGGCACTAGCCGTGCAGTATTGGTAGAAAGTTTTATCACCGGATTCGACCACCGCATGCTAGTGGTTAACAACGAACTAGTGGCTGTAGCAAAGCGCGTTCCAGGCCACGTTGTCGGCGATGGAAAGCGTTCTATAGAAGAACTGATTGAAATTATTAATAGCGACCCGCGCCGAGGCGTTGGCCATGAAAAAGTATTAACCCAACTCACTCTAGACCAACAAGCCACCCGCCTTATGGACGAAGGCAATGTGACTAAAGAGACTGTTTTGCCAAACGGTGAGATTTTTTATGTACGGGACACCGCCAACCTCTCTACCGGTGGCACGGCCATTGATTTAACCGACGTAGTGCACCCAGATAACCGAGACATGGCGGTCAGGGCAATCATGTCTGTGGGCCTTGATGTGGGAGGTGTGGATTTCCTTACAGATGATATTAGCCGTTCCTACAAAGAAATTGGCGGCGCCATTGTAGAAGTTAACGCAGCTCCTGGTTTCCGCATGCACGTAGCGCCAAGTGAAGGTACACCAAGAGACGTGGCTGGCAAAGTGATAGACATGCTATTTCCCCCTAGCGCCCTCACCCAAATCCCCATAGCAGCGATTACTGGCACCAACGGCAAAACCACCACCTCTCGCATGCTTGGCCACATCATGAAAACCAGCGGCCATACCGTGGGGATGACTTCTACTGACGGTGTATATGTAGACGGCAAGCTTAGTGTTAAGGGTGATATGACCGGACCAACGTCTGCGCAGATTGTATTGCGCGACCCTACGGTAGATTTTGCGGTAATGGAAACTGCTCGGGGGGGTTTATTACGCAGCGGTTTGGGTTACCAAACCTCCACCGTGGCAGCCTGCCTTAATGTAACTGCAGACCACTTAGGTTTAGGTGGTATTGATACGGTAGAACAGCTGGCTACGGTAAAGCGCGTAGTTGTGGAATCTGCGACTGGCACAGCGGTATTAAATGCTGACGACATCCATTGTTTAAGAATGGCTGATTTTGCCAGCGCAGAACGTATTTGTTACGTCACTATGAATTCTGATCACAGTTTAGTTAAGGAGCATATTCGTGCCGGTGGCCGCGCACTAGTGCTTGAGAAAGGCATGAATGGTGACATGATTGCCATATACGACAAGGGCACTCATATTCCAGTGCTGTGGTCCCATCTAATCCCTGCCACCATGGAAGGCAAGGCCATGCATAACGTACAAAATGCCATGTTCGCAGTGGCTATGGCCTACAGTTTTGATGTGGAATTAGACAATATTCGTCACGGTTTACGCACCTTCGACACCAATTTCTTCCAAGCCCCGGGCCGTACCAACGTATTTGATGAACACCCGTTCAAGGTAATTCTAGATTATGCCCACAACCCCGCCGCGTTCCGTGCCATGGCTGGCTTAGTTAGCCGTTTAGATGTGAAAGGGCGCCGTATTGCAGTGCTGTCTGCACCGGGTGATCGACGCGACCAAGACATCTTTGAAGCGGCTGAAATTCTAGCGGGTCATTTTGATCATTACATTTGCAAGGCTGATGATAACCGCCGAAAGCGCGGCCACGATGAAGTCCCTCTGATGTTACAACAAGGCCTACTTAAAAATGGCGTGGATGCTAACAACATTTCTGTGATTGCATCCGAACAAGAAGCCGTAGATACCGCATTAAACATGGCCAACCAAGGTGATCTTTTGATGATATTTGGGGACAACATTACTCGCTGTTGGAAGCAAATAATTTACCTAAAAAATGAACAAAAATCAGACTTAGATGTTCATCCCACCATGGATGGCAATAATGACGCAGGCATGGAAGAATTACTCGGGGAGGGCGACACCATCATCCGAGATGAACGCGGCGTGCGCTTAGCTAGAAATAATGACGAAGATGGTGACTAGCTAATGGTTGAAGCAGCAGATACGATTGAAACCGCCTTAGACATTAGCTGCAGTTCAAGTGAGAATCTCATTCTTGATGATTTTAGAAGGCTTACGGGCCCCGGTTTGTTATGGAGCCATGTGGGTGCAAATCTAGATGTGCTATGCCCTACCGCTGATCTTGATGAGGTGATTAAAGTTTGGCAGCAACAGGCTAGGCGTGTGCTTGATGCCATTGGCTGGCATTCTGAGCAGATTATTGACCGCCGCTTTGAAGGTGGTGCCAACCTTGCAGTATCTGCGCCAATGGACCAACTTTACAGTGCCATGTTCGCCTGCCAAACCGCATGGCATTTTGCCTCTGCACAATTGCTTAACCAAACCGCCAACAACTTTGACATCATGATCAATGACCTTAGAAACATCATGGTCAGAGAAGCTAATCCAGCCTTAATCACCTTAATTACAGCGGCTAAGAAACACGGGGTTGACGTATTGTGTGACGATGATCATTTATCCTTAGGCCATGGTGAGGGCTCACAAACGTGGTCTGTTTTTGACTTACCAAAACCGACTGAAGTTAACTGGCACAGCTTACATGACATACCGGTTGCCTTAATTACAGGCACTAACGGCAAAACCACCAGCACCAGACTCTGCTCGGCTATTGGTGCAGCCGCTGGCTTAATTGCCGGCATCACCTCTACCGAATTTGTGCGCGTGGGGGATGATATTCTTGATTATGGTGATTATTCTGGCCCCGGTGGTGCTCGCATGCTACTCCGGGATAAGCGCTTACAAGTGGCTTTTTTAGAAGTGGCTAGAGGTGGTATATTGCGCCGAGGGTTGCCGTTACGCCAAGCACAGGCAGCCTTAGTGACTAATGTGGCTGCTGATCATTTGGGCCAATACGGAGTCAATACCGTAGAAGAACTGGCAGTGGCCAAATTTTCCGTACACCGCACCTTAGCAGCCAATGGTGTGCTAGTGCTCAACGCTGACGATGAATATGTGCGGGCAGAAGTGACCAGAACTCAGGCCATCTTGTGCTGGTTTTCCCTAAATCCCGCTCACCCGCTGATCACCCAAGCCAAAACCAAGGGCCATACTTGTGCTTGGCAAGAGGGTGATCACCTAGTGTATTTTGACGGCACCAAGGCTTACCCTGTGGTTAATGTTAAAGACATTCCCATATCGATGGGTGGCGCCGCCGATTACAATATTCGTAATGCTTTAGGCGCCCTGTGTTTAGCCAAAGTCATGAACATTGATAACAAAGCGATTGCGTTAGGTCTATGTAACTTCAAAAACGATGCCAAAGACAACCCTGGCCGCTGTAATGAATTTGCCATAAAAGGCGCCCGAGTATTTGTTGATTTTGCCCATAACCCTCATTCAATTTCTGCGGTAACGGATGCGATGGCCGGTGTTCCCGCCAAACGCCGTTTTATCATGATAAGCCATGCGGGGGATCGCTCAGATCAAGACATTTTAGACGCCACCCAAAGCGCTTTAGCGCTTAATCCAGATTTTTTAATGGCTGCCGAATTACCCCAGTATTTGCGGGGCCGCGAACTGGGCGAAACCTTACGTCTCACTCATCAACAAGCAATAAAGCATGGCCTTAAAACACACCAACTGCTTGTAGCCGAGGGTCCTGCAGCAGGGGCTAAACAAATACTAAGCCAATTACAAGAAGGCGACTTAGCATTGTTGTTGGTGCTTTCAGAGCGAGATCAAGTGTTTGCCATATTAGACCCGGCCCTAACTCATTAAGGGCAGGCTAAAAAGGCACATCTGCTTCTGATTGCATAGCTTCAGGTACATCATCACTTTGCCAATAGCCAATTGATATACCTTGTTGGCCATTTGCTTTCCATTTGAAACCGAATTGAAATGATCCAAAAGCTCTCAATAATTTAAGCATCCCAGCTTACTTGGAATAAAGGCTGCTTTTAGGAATAACGGGTTCTTAACCCCGTCAGTGTCAGGAATTGGCTGCCTGTGTAACTCCACATAAAAACCTTCTTACACATCGTTTCTCATACTTTATTCAAATTTCTCTCTGCATAGGGCTAAGCAGCTACTGCTGAGACTAAGCACCACTGCTTAGCTTATCATTACCTTTATACATCAGCTTCTAATAGACCCTTAGCACTCATTGAACAATCATTATGATATTCAACTAGAACATTAATCATTACTTTTCAATCTTTAACCAAGCAAGCCTTTTAGCTAACTGAGACATCATCTTAAGCATACACATGTATGCAGCGGGAGTGCCTATCGACTGGGTTTTGTCTTGAACTTCCTACGCTAAAAAGGGGCTAAACACACAATTATTATATGGCATTAAGAAATATCAGAAATATTCCTACGGCTAAAATGGTACTGTGGTTTCCGGACTATTATAAAGTCTAATTGAATCGAGGTGGTTATCATGAATTTCTGTTTTCGGCTGGTCTGTTTACTCACTGCATCATTGATGGCTACACACGCACTGTCTCAAGACCTATCAGGCTGGTCTGATAAGACTGTGTGCCGACAGTTATTAAATAATCCAGACAATATTGATTACGTTCAAGAGGCTGATAGCCGCAGTTTAGTCTGCGGTTCAAGTACACAGCCCTCTAAAAGAGTTGATAATATATCAAATGCATTTGATGGTGAGCATCCTTTTGTATTGAGTCGTTTCAATCCTTCTGAAAGCCGCAGAGCTTTAGGTAGTGGCATCTTAGTAATACAAAATGGAGCTATAAGTGTATCGCTAAAAAATAGATTCCTCGATACAAGTTCAACTAAGTATTACGATACCTTAAAAGGTCAAATAGACAAAAAAGGCAACGCCTCCATATCATTTGAAGTGAATGCTTTAAATGGTAAGGGGAGCCCACACAAAGTGCGTTTTTCAGGAAACATAAATAGCCTTGAAATCAAGGGGAAATTTGATGATTATTTCCAACTATTTATTACTCTTAGTAATGATACAAGTTCAATGAGCAGTGACGGTTTAACCATGACCGCAAGTAAAAATTCTGGTTATGGCTCCCACTCTAATTTTTTTGGACAAAAGAAAAAGAACTTCGGGTTAATTAACAATCCAGTTAAAGCTAGGAGAGGCGAAAAGTATCAACGATTTGAAGTTGCCGATGGTGACTGCTTTACTAGTGGTGACTGGAATGATTGTGAGACTGACAGAGAGAGGGTTGAATTCACAGCCACACCTATGCAAAAGCCAACGGGAAACCAATGCTTTGCATATAGTATTATGCTTGATGATAGTTTTCAGAGCGCGTCACCAACAAACACATCACTTGGACAAATACATCAAAAAGGAGGGCCAAAAGGCTCTATGGAAGGTATAAAGTCTAACCCACCACTTATTCAGTTCGATGTAAAAAATGACTATTATGAATTGAATTGGCACGTTCTTAGCGGCTCTGTCAATAATGTTAGAGATCAATCGGTTTATTATAAACTGATACCAATAAATGACATGAAGGGTAAGTGGAGCGATATTTCATTCTGTATTGATTTTGCTAATAAGAACATCTCTGTATGGGTGAATGGTGATAAGAAAGTAAATATTGACAAGGCACCAATAAATGCCAAGTTAGTACCCACTGCAATTTACTTTAAACACGGGATCTACAGAAGTTTTATCTCTAAATACAAAGCCAGACACGGCACAGATGTCATGCCAACTCAAATAGTATATTACGATGAAGTAAGGAGGGGTTTTTCCATTGATGAGGTGGACGTTAATATTAATCCAAGTCTAGAGATTGTTGATTAACTTGTTTGGCTTTTTTACCCTTTGAATTAAAATAAACCAAGCCCACTTAATTGTGGGTTCAATGCCTAGCACTTTTGTCTGAGGCAGTTAACGTAAAGTTTGATAGAGGCAGTTATGTTCAAATCTGGTATTCGCATCATCTTCGCACTCACTGCATCATTGATGGCTACACACGCACTGTCTCAAGACCTATCAGGCTGGTCTGATAAGACTGTGTGTAGGCTTGCCTCTAGCCAACAGGACAACCCTCAGTACCTTCAAGAAGCTAAAAATAGAGGACTAAACTGTGGAAGTGCGGCGACAAAAAACACGAGTAAGGCAACTACAAACTCCACTAAACAAAAAGCTAGCAAAAGCATATTTCTTTCAGACAAAACGTATAAGGAATTCCTCAATTTGCCCAAAGAAAGCAAAACCAACTCATGCGGCTTTGATAGATATGAACCAAACTGGCAAGTCATAGATAAAGACTTAGCCCCCAGAATCAAAGGATACAACTCAAAAATGGATAATTGGAGAGAAGTAGAAGGTCAATATAGTAGAGAAGTACTCTCTAAATATTTGGAAGCAACCACCTTCGCTATGGTATCTGAGGATTTAGAATTAAAAGAAAAACTATTTAATAAGTTGCACGACTGGGCATCTAAAGACGCATTATCAGCAACAATGCGGTGCTACTTCTATAATGGCCCTAAAAGCATTGCTCCAGCTTGTGAAGGCGAATGGAGTGACCCTGAAGGGCAAGATTTAGCCCCAATAAAAGATGCAACTGTAGCCGTAGAAACTGTCTTCGCTTTAAACTATGTTTATAAGCTTTATTTTTCTGACTACCAACCTGAAGATAAGAGGCACGAAGTCATTAAACGGTGGTTTAAAAGCTTCAATCATCGTATTAAAAAAGCTAAGGATTTTTATTTTGGCAACTCTGTCGGATGGCACTTTCCTAATATCTCCATCCAGCATGGCCAAAACAAAAGCTATAAATCTTTAATTAAGAATATGGTCAGGGGATTGAATAAATGGACGCTTAGTGATGGAAGCATGAAAAACAGAACAACAAGAGGTAGCAGAGCACTCTGGTATCACTACAATGCTTTAGGAGAAGCTTTTATCATATTAGAGATAGCGAGGGCAGCAAATGTTGAGATTCCAACTACCCTTGAAAAGAAATTACTCAAGGCTGTAGAGCTGTTTCAGGATGCGTATTTAGACCATTCTGTCATTGAGCCATGGGCTAAAAAGAGACACAACGGTCAAGCAAGCAATGGTCATCAAGAATTCAGTTCTAATTTAGACACTCTTTCGTTTTATGCATCATGGCTCCAAATTTTTCAACTTCGCTACCCAGAGCATAGAACAGCCAAATGGCTCAATCAAGAACTTACAAGTAAATCACGCTCTTTGAAGATCAACCCAATTACCGGGGTAACACTAGGTTGTATCCATAAGGCATTAGTAGACAACTCGCCTGAAGGTCTAGCAAAAAATGAGGCAAATAAAATCAAAGATCTTTCAAAACTGTCTGTCTTTAACATTGAAGGTGAAACATTCAACTTAACACTGGATAAAGTAGCGTTTATTGAAACTGGCGCTTTTAAATTAGAACGCTCAGCAGAATATTTTAAACCGTATCAGTGGCATAAATCCAAGATACAGGGGAGCTTAAAGTTGAGTAGTGATAAAAAGATCAGTTTTAGTACCTTGGTGTTTAAACAAGCGGGTGATCAAGAGCAAAGGCTAGTGATTAACCTGGACCACCCGACATTAAGGTCTCTTAAACGGCACATTGACTCTCTTCAAAGGAAATGTGGAAAGGGTCTAATGGAATGGGGCTGGCTAAGTTTTATTAGTGAAACCAACGATATTAAGGATGCTAAGAACCAACAATGTCATTATGATTATTTTAAAGATGCTAATGATCAGCCTGCTTGGGAGTTGTTCCAAACAGTCTTAGGTGGCACAGACGCTATATTAGGCTATCTGCAAACAAATGTTGAAAGGTAAATTGGAGAGTGGCTAATATGAATTTCTATCGTCGTATTGTCTGCGCACTAATCGCATCATTGATGGCTACACACGCACTGTCTCAAGACTTATCAGGCTGGTCTGATAAGACTGTGTGTAGGCTAGCCTCTAGCCAACAGGACGACCCTCAGTACCTTCAAGAAGCTAAAAATAGGGGGTTAAGCTGTGGTGATAATATAGCAATAAAAACTGCGTCTGATAGCTCCATGCAGACTTTTAGATCAGTTTCAAATCCCACTTCTCAAGGCGCACTTCCTCAAATTGGAACTTGCAGCGGGAGTTTGACCCAGCCTAGTTCAAATGACGCAACTTCTAAAGCCTTTAGCGATGTAAATCTTCAAGATCATCTTGCTGGCCCAGTCAGAACCAAATTACTTCGGTATCGTTCATTTAGATTAGGTGACAAATATGCCAACGGCGAAAAAGGGGGTTCTGCTCCAGAGGTGAAGCTTGTAGCCGATTTTAACAATGATGGACTTGATGACGTAATGATTGATTACTTTGAAAGCAATGCAGCCCCTGGAATCTATCTCTCCAAGGGTAATGGGGAATTTGAGCTGCAAGATAATATGCCAGATGCAGCTGGACGTAGACACATTCGTAATGCAAGCGCTGTTGATCTGAATAATGATGGGTGGCTAGATATTGCTGGTTTTACTACAGGCGATCCATACAAAGATTGGGCTCTATATGGGTTTAAAGGCAAAAAATCATTAATCCCTCGTGGTGAAAAAGACCTTTTACTTATTAACCTGCAAGGCAAAGGCTTTCGACACGTAGAAATTCCAGAAATCAGAGTCAATGACTGGAACCATAGCGGGACTGTTGGGGACATTGACGAAGATGGTCTTATTGATATTTTGCCTCTTTCCGAAGGTTCAAAAGAGCGTACAGAGCCTCTTCGTAATGAAGGGAATGACGAATTTTCTTTTACTAAGAAAGAATATAGTCGAGCGGTGAGCTATTTTCAAACATCAGATATTGAGGTTGCTGATCTAAATAAAGATGGACATTTAGACCTTGTTGTTACTGTAAACGCGGGCGCTAAAAACGGTAAGTTCCAGCGTGATACTGGCACAGCCCATATCATTTATGGTGACGGGGATTTCAATTTTACAGATAACAAAAAACTTCGCATCGGAAATCATTGGCTGTCGGAAAAAGCGAGGCAAGAGTTTAACAAGAAGATATCAACCTTTACTGCAAATGAGAGAGGGGTGTTAAAGGCACTGTTTTTTGGGGCTTCCAATATAGAGTTGATTGACATTGATGGGGATGGTTGGAAAGACATTTTCACTGGTTTTTTTATTGACCCCGCGTTCTGGTCAACAAGTGGTTTTACTCTGTTAAAAAACCATAGTGATTGTTTCAGCGATGAGACTGGAACATTTTTTCCGAACCAAATTACCAATCGACATTTTGCAGCAGGGCAAACCACTGGATATACCCATAATGTGTTTCATGGTGACATCAATGGTGATAGCTACAAGGACATTGTTTTGCAGATGGACGGTGCCCAGCAATGGGATGAAAACCCGTATGATTATCATCCCAATTTTTTCATAAATAGTGGCAGTAACGTTTATCTTCCTTTGCTTCGAAACTCGGTTCCAGGGTACTCCCGCGCAGACTTTCATTCTCTGGGAGATGTTAATGGAGACGGTGCAATAGATCTTATTACACTAGAAAGCAAAGCCAATGGCAGCGCTATTGTTGCTAGACTCCAGTGGACTGAAGAGTTACGGGATAAAACTGAACAAGAAAATAAAATAATCATCGCAAAAAATAAAGCGAGACTGAAGAAAAACGCCCTGAAAATAAAAGCTAACAAAGCTGAAGAGCTAGTAAAACAAAAGGCTAAACGAATTGAAGACGCTTCAAAGCTAGCCATTTTTAATTTTAAAGATGACGCTTTTAGCCTAACACTAGATCAAGTAGATTTTATTGAAAGCGAGCTTCCACAAAAACAAAACATGAATAATGGTTTTGAGCTTCATAAAGCCTCAATAAATGGAGAGTTAAAACTCAGCAGTAATGCACAGGTGGGCTTCAGAACTTTGGTTTATCAAAAGTTAATGTTCCAAGAAAATAGACTATTAATCAATGTAAGTGAAATGACAGATCCTGAAATGAACCCGTTTAAACGTCACCGTGAACCTCTTCAAAAGGAATGTGGCCTGGGCTTAATGGATGAATGGGATTGGCTAAGCTTTATCACTAAAACCAGTGACATTAAGATTGCTAAGAACCAACAGTGCCATTATGATTATTTTAAAGAAGTGAATGATAGAGAAGCTTTTGAATTATTCCAAGCTGTGTTGGGTGGCACAGATTCTATATTAGATTATCTGCAAACAAATGTTTAAAGGTAAATTGGAGAGTGGCTATACTGATTGCTAGAGACTAACACCCTGCCTTTCCCAGGCTAATGAATCAAGTAAATATCGATGCTTAATCTTCAAATCTGATGGGCTTCTATAGTTCTTACTAACCTCTTTTTGCCCGCCCATTAGCTCCTTACGGACATTCAACATCCCTTAGGCATGTTTGCATAGTGTGTCCAAATGAATGCATGGTCTTACGCTCATCAATAATAGTGCATAGCCGCTTGTTCAATGCATTAGAGGCAACATCATTGTTAACCTTGCCTTTAATCTGAACAATATATCGAGGGACTAGCCACTTATTCTTTACCTTCGCTACAGCCATTATTGCAGCATCCAAGGCACCTCCAGCTCGTGGGATGAAGCGTGTACCATTTTTTGTCTTCAGTCTTAGCAATGAATTTCTATGGATGCTGTTGCATACGATCATGCACACGAGCCTATGCAATCTCTAAATCTGTGGGCAATACAGACTCCACAGTTTGATGGAGATCATCTCCAGACAACCCATTAAACACAACA